>Ga0326727_10000338_pt1 | contig 196471 bp, 173 predicted proteins | sample MB2enrmetagenome_FD_207643 | JGI IMG/M metagenome (GOLD analysis project Ga0326727, IMG submission 207643) | Lab enriched peat soil microbial communities from McLean, Ithaca, NY, United States - MB29MY | ecosystem: Environmental > Terrestrial > Soil > Wetlands > Peat | place: USA: New York... | reverse complement strand
AGACACACGAACAGCCTCGACCGCTCCAGTGGGGATTCGACCTCATCGCTCCCGCCGCTACCATTCTGCCGGATACTCGAAGCAATTTTCATGAGCTTTTGCGGGCCGCAGGCCCTAGAAGACACACAAGCGGGATTAGTTGGAAATAGCTACCCCTGCAGAAAATGCCCGACAACTCCTAAAACATCCGCTTGTAAAGAACTATTTGCCTGGCGCTCTACACTATGGGTTCTTTTCGACAGAATCTTCTAATGTCCATCTAATCTCGTTCTAACCCAATCCATTTCAAATCGGGGGTATGACGAGTTTCCCGATTCCGCGCAGCTACGCCGACAACATCCTGGTGGCCAGTCCCAGCAACGTAGTGCGCCAGCGTGTTCTCGAAAGTCTACGTTCCCCCCTCCGCCATTTCGAGCAGGCCACGGGAGGAGCCGAAGCCCTGGTTCATTTGGAAAGCGGCTTCTGGCAGGTGCTTTTTCTCGACCGCCGCCTGCCCGATCTCGATGCCGAGGAACTGAGCCATACGGTGCGGCAGCGCTATCCTGAAATCGAAGTTGTGCTGCTCGATCCAGAAAGCGATGCGGAGGCCAGCGAATCCGAAGAGAGAGCGAGGCTGCTTCCGGAAATGTGGCCCACGGCAGATCCTTGTGACGGCCAAGCCGGGGCGGACGCACTCCTTCGATTTCGCTCGGGAACGGTCGCAGTCGGGCGAAGCTCGGCAAAGATCAAGGACGAAGATGAAGTGCCGGCCGTCGTCCGCGTGGCCCACTCCGTTCTCGAAGCTCCCTTGCCTGGAATGATCGGTAACTCACGCATCATGCAACCCGTGTATCGTCTGGCGCGCCTGCTGGCGCGGCGGAACACCACCGTCCTGATCACCGGCCCGACCGGCTGCGGCAAGGAGGTCGTTGCCCGCGCCATTCATCAATTGAGTCCGCGCGCCGGACGCGCCTTTGCGGTCGTCAATTGCGCCGCGATTCCCGAGACCCTGCTCGAAGCCGAGCTTTTCGGATACGCCCGAGGCGCTTTCACCGGAGCCATGCAATCCTATGCGGGAAGGATTCAGACGGCGCAGGGAGGCACGCTGTTTCTCGACGAAATCGGCGAAATGCCGTTGAGCCTCCAGCCCAAGCTGCTGCGTTTTCTGGAGCAGAAAGAACTGCAGCGCCTGGGCAGCGCCGAAGTCGTGCGCGTGGATGCCCGCGTCATCTCCGCCACCAACGCGCACCTGCCGACCCTGGTGCGGGAAGGAAGGTTCCGCGAGGACTTGTACTATCGCCTCTGCGCTTTCCCCATCGACATTCCGCCGTTGCGCGAGCGGACCGAAGATATTGCACAACTGGCCGCGCATTTTCTGGCGAAGTTTTCCGCGCCGTTGACGGCGCCGACATTTGGAGCCGAGGCGCTACGGCTGCTCAAGACGCAGCCCTGGGCGGGCAACATTCGAGAACTGCAGAACGTGATCGAGCGCGCGCTGATTCTCTCCGAAGACCAAGCGGTAATTCGTCCCGAGCACTTGCTGCTCGCGGACACGAGTTTTCGCAACTCGCATTAGGGTGAACGATGAAGAGTCCGGGAGCGAAGGCTCTAACCGCAGAGGGCGCAGAGTTCGCGGAGAATTTCTTTTTTTTTGGATTGGGACGCGGGGCCCGAGATGTCCGCGTGAAAGGGACTTCGGACAGCCTGTGTTCTTAGCTTTTATTCTTGTCTGCTCCGCGTCCTCTGCGCGCTCCGCGGTTAAAGCCCTCGCTTCGTTTCGGGATGACAAAGTCTGGTGAAGTGGGGGCTCATTTTCACCAAGTCGGGCGTTTGGCCGTCTTCATCCGCACCCCTCATAAGACCGATCTAAGGCAATTTATGCCGGGCTGGCATCGCTGTTGCAACGTGACGTTCATGTCGACCTCTTTTCCAACCCCACGAGATACGGCGCGCGACCCCGAGCATCCGCTGGCCCGCGCCTTTGCGTCTTTCACAGAGGCGGCGGGGTCGCTCGAGCGCACCTATGGGCAACTGCAGGGGCAGGTATCCCATCTCCGGCAGGAACTCGAAGTCACCAACCGCGATCTCGCGGCCAGTCTCGAAGAAAACCACCGCATGCGCGAACGCCTGCGCCGCATTCTGGAAGGCTTGCCGTGCGGCGTACTGGTGATGGAAGCAGGCGCGCGGATTTCGACGCTGAATCCCGAGGCGGCGCGGCTGGTTGGCGGCCGCTTCGAATCGGCCGATGGGTTGCCCGCCGCGCTTGCGGCCGCGCTCGACCGGGCGCGTCGGACGGGCGAAGAGCCCGAATTGCAGCTCCCCGAATTGGAGCAGTCTTCTTCACCAGAGCAATCGTCTTCACTGGAGCAATCCTCTTCATTAGGCCAATTCTCTTCGAATGACTCTTTCGCCACTTCTTTCAAACCCGTCTGGGTCGCCATCCGTCACGCCTGGCTGGAGCAAAGTCAGGCTCACGACACTTCGGTTTTCATCTTGCGCGACATCAGCGAAGCGAAGAAGCTCGAACACGATCGGGAGCATCTCCGGCGGCAGCAGGCGCTGGTCGAGATGTCGGCCCTGCTGGCGCATGAAATCCGCAATCCGCTGGGGAGCCTGGAGCTCTTTGCGGGACTCTTGGCGGAAGCGAATCTCGAAGGCGAAAGCCGGCGCTGGATCGAACACGTCCAGGCGGGGCTGCGCACTCTTTCCGCCACCGTCAACAACGTGCTGCACCTGCACAACACGCCCCAGCCCGAACTCGCTCCGACCGACGCCGGGCAGCTCCTCGACTGGGCCTACGGCTTTCTGCTGCCGCTCGCCAAGCAGGCGCGCGTCGAAATGCAGGTGATCAATGGCCTCCATGGCGTCACCATTCATGCCGACCGGCACCGCCTCGAACAGGTGTTGCTGAACCTGGCGCTCAACGCATTTCGCTTCATGCCGGGTGGCGGATGGCTTTCGATTCGCGGCGCCGATTGCGCTGCGGAGGTCGTGGAGGTCGTGGTTCGCGACACCGGGCCGGGTATTGTCGAGGACGATCTGCCGCGCATCTTTGAAGCGGGATTCAGCACCCGCCCCGGCAGCTCCGGACTCGGGCTCGCCGTCTGCCGGCGCATTCTCGAACAGCACGGAGGCTCGATCGCGGCCGAAAGCCGCCACGGGTACGGGGCCACTTTCCGGCTCCGCCTGCCTCGCAATGGAGCCACGGGCGCGGCGGAGGATTCATCCAAACCATGGTCCGAACATGTTGCCGATTCCGCCGCCGCATCTGGAGTCCAGCCATGAAGCGCCTGCTCATCGCCGATGACGATGCCGGGATGCGCGCCGCTCTCGAAGCCCGCTTCCAGCGCCGCGGATGGCTGGTCGACGTCGCCGTGAATGGCACTGAAGCGCTGGCCAAGTTTCGCGCCGGATTGCATTCGCTGGTGATCACGGACGTGCGCATGCCGGGCCGCGACGGCTTTGAACTGATGCGCGAGGTGCAAACCTCGTCGGCGCGCACGGCTGTGATTCTGCTGACGGCGTATGGTTGTGTGCCGGACGCGGTCGAAGCCATGCGCAACGGGGCCTGCGATTACCTGGTCAAACCAGTATGCTTCGAAAAACTCGAGCTCGCCGTCGAGCAGGTGTTGCGCCGCGCCGAGGAATTCGGCAAAGACACGGAAACGCTCATCGGCCACTCCCCCGCTTGGGAGCAGGCGCTGGAGCGCGCGCGGCAAGCGGCCTCGACCGATGCCGATATTCTGATCGAGGCCGAAAGCGGCACCGGCAAGGAGCTGATCGCCCGCCTTATTCACCGCCTCAGCCGCCGCAAACCCGGTCCGTTCGTCGCGCTGAACTGCACCGCGTTTCCCGAAACCCTGCTGGAAAGCGAATTATTCGGCCACGCCCGAGGAGCCTTCACCGGAGCGGTCGGCGCGCGGCCCGGAAAATTTGAGACGGCGCACGAAGGCACGCTGCTGCTCGATGAAGTGGGAGAGATGCCGCTCGCGCTGCAGCCGAAACTGCTGCGCGCCCTGCAGGAGCGCGAGTTCGACCGCTTGGGGTCGAACCAGACGGTGCGCGTCGATATCCGCGTCATCGCGACCACGAACCTGCCTCTCGAAGCCGCCGTCGCCGCAGGCCGTTTCCGCGCCGACCTTTACTATCGCCTGAACGTGATTCCGATTTCCCTGCCTCCGCTGCGCGAGCGCGCGGGCGATATTCCCGAACTCGCCGAATATTTTGCCGGGCTCTACGCTGCGCCGGGAAATCCCGGAACAAGTATTCGCTTGTCCCGCGAACTGCTGGCCCGTCTCGAAGAACAGGCCTGGCCGGGCAATGTTCGCGAGCTGGCGAACTTCGTGCGGCGGGCTGTAGCTTTGTCGCGCGGCGGCGAAATTGGCGTCGAAGCCTTCGAGCATGGCAAGAGTCTGATCGGAAAAAGTCTGCACGGAAAGATTCCAGCGCCCAGCCCGCCACGCCCGGAATGGAAGCCCGGCCTTTCGCTCGGCGAAATGGAGCGCCAGCTTTTTGCCATGACCCTCGAATCCACCGGCGGCAACCGGGCGCGGGCGGCCGAGTTGCTCGGCGTGAGCCTGCGCACGGTGCGCAACAAGGTCCGCGAGTTTGGTTTGCCGCCGCGGGACAACTACCGCAACGGAATTCCCGGCAGCCATCTTCCGAACAACGGTCCCCCAGGCAGCGTTCCTCGGAATGGCAATGGCAATAACAGTAACAACCACAAGGAGCAACCATGTCCATGATCGAAACCCCGCTGATGCGTGGTCTGGAGCGCGTGCTCGACCAGAGCGTGTTCCGCCATCAGGTGATTGCCGCGAATCTCGCTAACATCGACACCCCGGGCTACCGCACCCGCGACGTGCGTCCGTTCGCCGGCGAAATCGAGCAGGCCATGGCCGGCGAGGAGTCGCCGTTCGCCTTGCAGTCGTTCACTCCGGTGACGCACGAAATCGCAGGGCTGCTGGAGCGTCCCGATGGCAACAACGTCTCGGTCGAGCGCGAGTCGCTGCTGCTGGCGCAGAACCAGTTGCGCTTTACGGTGGCGGCGGCGTTCCTGAAAGAGCAGTTTCACCAGATGGCGAGCGCCATCAGCGGAGGGAGCGGGTCATGAACCTGTTCGGCATGCTGGAGCTCAGCGGTTCGGCGCTGGGAGCCGAGCGGCAGCGCGCGGAGGTGGTGGCGAGCAACATGGCCAACGCGCAAACCACGCGCACCGCGGCGGGCGGCCCTTATCGCCGCCAGTTGGTGGTATTTCAAGCGCGGCGCGTTCCGCAATTTTCACTGGCGCTGGCGGGCCTGCAACGCGATACCTCTTCGGCGGTGCGGGTGGCCGCAGTGGTTTCCGATCAGCGGCCGCCGGTGATGCGCTTCGAGCCGGGACATCCCGACGCGAATGCGCAAGGCTATGTGGCCTACCTGCGCATCGTTTTTGACGTCAGTCTGGTATCCGCAGAGCATCTCACCTACCGCGAGTTCCTGCAGCGCATTCCGGAAAAAACTTACCTCGCATCCATCAATCTTGCCCCGGTCGATGCCACCGCCGTGCTCCAACTCGATCTCGCCATCGCCTCTCCCACCATCGACGTGCTGCTCGGAGGGGAAGGCAAAAACAGCGAAACTACCCGCGACCTCACCGAGATCGAAGAACAGGTTCTCGAAGGGATCATCCGCATCATGTGCCGCGAGCTGCAAACCAGTTGGCACGCGATTTCACTCGAATTTAATTTCGGACAGCGCCAGCAGATCCTGCAAACCCAGCGCCTCATGCCTCCGGAAGAAAAAAATCTCTGCCTCAGCTTCGAAATCAAAATGTCGGAAACCCGCGGCACCCTAAACCTTGCCGTCCCCGCCGTCGTTTCCAATGCGTTGCTCAGAAAAATTTCCGCCGACTTCAGCTATCAGCGGCCCCGCAGTCCCATAGAAGACCGACTCCGAATTCAGAAAAAGCTGCTCGACTGTTTCTTCCCCGTGGAACTCTCCATGCCGGGCCTGCAAGTGCCTTTGCAGAACCTCACCGAACTTGTTCCCGGCAACGTCCTAAGCTTTTCCAAAAGCGTCTCCGCCCCGGCCGTCATGCTGGTCGATGACGTTCGCCTGTGCGCGGCCGCCCCGGTGCGCGTCGGCGCGCGTCGCGCCGCCCGCGTGCTCTCTCTCGAAGCCCCGCTTCCATCCACAGGTGAGCTATGACCGACGCGCCCGCCAAAAACCCCGCCCCCGAACTTCGCCCCGAACTTCGCAATTGGTGTGACGCGTGGAAGACCTGTCTCCAAGGCGTGATCTCGCAGGTTTCCGGGCAACCCGCCGTCTTCGAAGTTTCTACCGCCGCCCTGCCCGCCGCCGATTCCGACGTCTGGTATACAGTCGTCGCCGGAGGCGCTGTCCATGGCGAGATGACCCTTCGTCTGCCTGCCGCTTCCGGCACGCGGCTCGCCCTGAAGTTCTTGGCCGAAACCGCGCCCGCCGCAGCAGGCATCGCCGCCGAACCCATGACCGCCGACAACAAGGAAGCCCTGGAAGAACTGCTGCGCCAAATCGCCGGCCTGGCCGCCACCGCCCTCGCCCGGTCTGCTGGCGGCGAAGTGCAGCTCCATCTCTCCGCTTCCGCCGCTCCCTCCTGGTCCTCGGACGCCATCGTCAGCCTCCAGGCCCGCGACGAAGGCGGAGCGTCCACTATCGTAGAAATTCAAATCAGCCCCGCTCTAGCTGCCGAGCTCCAGCCCAGAGTGCAGCCCGCGCCTTCGGCTCAAACAGCGGCGCCGCCCTCTCCTCTGGCGCCGCCCTTGTCCTCGCCCCCCTCCAGTTACAGCCGTCTCATGGATGTCGGTCTCGGCGTCAAACTTCGCTTCGGAACCCGCCGCATGTTGCTGCGCGACGTGCTGGCCCTCAGCGCTGGAGTCGTCGTCGAACTCGACAACACTCTTCATTCCCCCGTAGACCTGCTGCTCGACGGACGCCTTATCGCCCAGGGCGAAGTCGTCATCGTCGACGGCAAGTACGGACTACGTATCACCGACGTCGTCGATCCCTTGCCTGCCGTGGGATCTCCCGTTTGACGCTTAACGCAGTCTGATTTTCTTGGTTTAACTATTTTCAACGACGACTGCCCCAAAGGATGGTTGCCCTTATGAAAAGCTTCTTGAAACCGCTAACCTGGCCGGCGAATTGGATCAAGCGCCACACCCTGGAATCCGACGAGCCGGCGTGCGCGCTCGCAACCTGCTCCGGCCCGCAATCGCTCTGGCAGCGCTGGCGCCAACGCAGCCACCCCAACGGAACTTTCCTACAGGGAGCCTTCTATTGCCAGCCCCAGTGCCTGGAGACCGCGCTGGTCAACCAACTCTCCCGCCTGCGCGTGATGGCGCCAACGCCGCCGCCTCCTAACCGCATTCCCCTCGGGCTGCTCATGGTCGCCCGCGGCAAGCTCACGTATCAGGAAGTCCGCGCCGCTCTCGAGGCCCAGCGCCGCGCCCGCTATGGAAAAATCGGCGAGTGGATCGAGAAACTTGGCTTTGCCTCCGAACAGGAAGTCACCAACGCCCTCGCTTTGCAGTGGGGATGCCCGGTCGCAACTTCGTTCGACCCTTTTACCATTCAGTCCCTGGGCAGCATTCCGCTTCCCATTCTCGAAGCCTTTCAGATGGTGCCCCTCAACTACGTCGCGCCAACCAACACTCTCAACCTGGCCTTCGGAGAACGCGTTGACCACGGCGCCCTCTACGCCATCGAAAAAATTCTCGGCTGCCGCACCCAACCGTGCGTTGCCGAACGAAAGAGCGTCGCCCGCCAGCTCGACGCCATGCGCGAATTACCCCGCCCTAGCGACGTGGAATTCGGACCCATGCATGAGCTCTCCGAGATGGCGCGCATAGCGGCCAGCTATACCGCCCGGCTCAGTCCCGAAGAAGTCCGTCTCAGCCGCATTGGCCGCTTCATCTGGCTCCGCCTCCATGTACGTGCCGAACTACGTCCCAAGACGCGCTCCATCACCACCAACCTGGTCTTCCGCCTCTCCAGCGATGCTCCACGCCCTCTCTCGTTCACCCGCACCTTCCGCGATCGTGCCCCTGCCGCTCCGCAGGAATGAGAAAGAGAGAAGGGTGTGTGGGGACGGGTGCCCTCGAACGTGCTGCGGGAGAAAAGCGGACAGACTTTCCTACAGCGTGCGTTTAAACAGCGGTACCGCCAATGCCAGCGTCACGGCTCCAAATATCGACAGATAAATCATGTCGGGAACAATTGCCCCCAGCCCCGTTTCCTTCAGCAGCAGGGACTTGAATCCATGCACTGCATAGGTAAACGGATCCACCTTGGCAATCGCCCGCAGCCACACCGGAAACGCCTCCACCGGATAAATCGATCCGCTGGGGAAAAACAGCAGCGTGTTCAAGATCCCAAACATCGCCCGCGGTACCAGCGGATCCTCGATCCGCACCATCAACAAGAACATCATCGAATTGAAAGCCACCGAGGTCAGCGCGATCATCACCAGCAGGCCCAGCATCGTCCCCGGATTGAATATTGTCGACACTCCCGCCAGCAGAGACCCGATCAGCGTAATGACGACCCCGGTCATCACCGCCTTAATTGCGCCCGCCCCATTCAACCCAAACACCAGCTCCGTCTTAGTAATAGGAGTCACTAAGTAGCCCTCATGGACGCCGCGCGCCTTGTCGTCGATATACAACATTCCCCCGCCGATCATCACCGACACGAACATCGCCAGCGTGATCGATCCCGGCAGCAGGTATTTCATATACTCGATATACGGATATAGCTCCACCACCTCCAACGCCGTCTGCTGCGACAGACGCGGCGACACGTCCGGCTGGTTCAACGCGGCCGTCACTTCGGTCAGCTTATCCTCGAACGACGAACTCATAAAGTTGTCGCTGTTGTCCACGATCAGCGCAATCCGCGGATGGTTCTTCTCGTACACCATCTTCGAATACTGCGCGGGAATAATCACCGCGCCCTGAATCCTCCCGTTGCGCACGTCTTCCCGCGCCTGCACCTCGTTGTCGTAAGGGACCGTAATAAACGTCCCAGCATTCGCGCGCACCGCGTCAAAGGCTTCCTTGATCCGGATCGCCTGCGTTCCATGATCCTCGTCCACCAGCCCCATCTTTGCGTCGCGAATCTTCCCGCCAAAGGCGTTCCCCAGTACAATCAACTGCACCAGGGGAAACACCATCGACGCAAACATCAGCGCCGGCGACCGGAAAAACTTCCGCATCTCGCGCTCGATAATCGCCATCATCCGGTTCATGGTTGCAACCCCGGCCGCGGCGGCATCACGAACGCTGGCGCTTTCACCAGTTCATCCCGCAGTTGCCGCCCCGTGTAAAAGACAAACACGTCGTCCAAGGTCGTGTTCTGGACCGTAAGCGTCCTCACCGCAACCCCGGCGTTTACTGCCATCTCCACCAGGTCCGTCGTCGTGCGCGACCCATTCGCGGTCAGCACCCGGAACATGCCCGCGCTCTCGTTCTGCACCGACGTCACGTCCGGTAATCCCCGCAGGCGCTCTTCCCAATCGTCCGGTGGCCGCTCGAACTGCGCCTCAATCACATTTGTTCCCGGCACACTGGCCTTCAAGGCTTCCGGCGTATCCAGGGCCACCAGCTTTCCATGATCCACAATCGCAATCCGATTGCACAGCCGGTCCGCTTCGTCCATATAGTGAGTGGTGATCAGGATGGTCAGCTTGCGCTTCGCCTTGATGTCGGTCAGCATCTCCCAAACCGCGACGCGCGATACCGGATCGAGGCCAGTAGTCGGCTCGTCCAGAAAGAAGATCTTCGGACTATGTACTAACCCCCGGGCAATCTCCAACCGCCGGCGCATCCCGCCCGACAGCGTCTTAGTCTGCGCGTCCCGCCACTTAGTAAGATCGACGGTCTCCAGTAACTCGGCAATCGCCTCTTTGCGCCGCTTTGCCGGAACGTCATACAGCTTCGCGTAAATATTAAGGTTTTCTTGCACCGTCAAATCCAGGTCGCTGGTCAAAGCCTGCGGAATCACGCCAATCGTGTGCCGCACCGCATTCGGATCGCGAGCCACATCGTGCCCCGCCACCCGCGCCCACCCCGCCGTGATCGGAATCAGCGTAGTCATCATCCTGATCAAAGTAGATTTCCCCGCCCCATTCGGCCCCAGCAGCCCGAAGATTTCTCCCTCCTTTACCGCAAAGGAAATATCGTCCACTGCCGTGAACTCGCCATAGCGCTTGACGATGTGTTCCACTTCGATCGCATTCGGAGCGTCCGCCGCAACGTCGCCCCGCAGGCTCTGTTCCGAAGCGGCAACATTCATGCCGTTCGCGGTGTTCCCGCTCGTCTTATTCACCTCATCACTCATGCGGTGCACCTCTAACCTGACTCTTCTTACTTTAGCTGTGCCGGCGCCACTAAGACCTCCGCCGTCATCCCCGGCACATAAGCCCCTTTAGGATTCTCCAGCCTTACCTTCAAAGCAATTGTCCTTATATCCCGCTTGCGCCGCCCCACATCCCGCTGCGTAGCAAAGTCCGCTTCCGCCGCCTTGTAAAAAACTTTTCCCGGAATCACCGTGCCTCCCGGCAGCCGCACCCGCAGCGTGTCTCCCAATCCAATATGATCGGCCTCCGTCTCGGGAATCGCCGCCAGCACCCAAGTGTCGCTGAAATCCACCACCGTCACAATCGCCTGGCCCGCACTCACCACTTCGCCTTCGCGCGCCGCCCGCACCAGCACCGTCCCTGTCACCGGCGAATAAATCTTCGTATATCCGAGATGCACTTCCGCTTCCTTCAATGCCGCCACCGCGTTATCCACCTGCGCTCGCGACGAGGCCACCGTACTCTCGGCCGCGGTAGCCTGATTCGTCCGGGCAATCGCCGAATTCAAATCCGCCTGCCCGGCTGTAACCTGATCCTTCAGCGCCTGCACGCTAGCTTCTTGCGCCTTAAGATTCATCTCCGCCTGCACTCGATCCTGATCCGAAGCCACGCCTGCCTGCGCCAATCCAATCGTCCGCCGGCTATCGCTCTGCACGCGAGTCAAAGTGGCCTCCGACTGCGCCAGTTGTGCCCGAGCCGCCTCCAGACGCGCTTGCGAGTTCGCCACGTCCCCCGTTGTCGAGCCCTGCGTCGATTGCCGCGTGTATTCACTCTCGCTAACCTTCGATCGCAAACTGGAAATCGTTGCCGCCGCTGCCCGTTCCTCGGCCTCCAGTTCCGAAGGATCCAACAAAGCGATCAGATCCCCTTGCTTCACCTGCGTCCCTTCCTCCACCAGCAGCTTGAGAATTCGCCCCTGAATCTGCGGACTAACGACAATCTGGTTCGCGTCGACGGTCCCCACCAAGACGAGATCCTTCCCGCCAGGAGTAGAGAAAATGTAGTAAGTCGAGGCAATCACCAAAATGATCGCCATAACAATCAAAAATCGATTCCGCGCACTCATCAACAATCTCCTAACATCAGTCTCTCAACGTGTCGCCGGAAGGCTCTCGGCTTTTCTTCGCGTACGCGTTCGGGCGCTTACCGAAACAGCGCCGCCGAAATGAAATCCAGCACAAACGCGCGCCGTTCCCGTAGCCTCTTTTCTGACAACGGATCCGCCTTGGTCAAGGTTTTCATCAGCGGCGCCGCCTTGAAATAAAAGACAACCACCGCTGCTACCGATGGCAAAAAATCCATCGGGCTCACCGCCCGGAATTCCCCAGTCCGGATCCCCTCGCGCAAGACGGATGCCAGCTTTTCGAAGACGGGACGAAAATATTTCCGGGCAATTCTCCGCATCCGGACGTTGCCCGTACGAGATTGCATCCAGTCGCCTTGCACCACCCGCGTAAATAGAGGATTGGCAGCGAGGTAGTCGAAATACGCACCCAGGTATGCCAGCATTTTCTGCCGCGGCGGCAATTTACTTTCCAGCACCGGCATCAATCGCGCCCGCATCCCGCCGAACACATGATCAAGCACCGCGTCGTACAAAGCGTCCTTGTCTTCGAAGTAGTAATAAATCAGCGCCTTGTTGACGCGCGCGGCGCGCGCGATGGCATCCGTCCGAGCTCCGGCAATCCCATTCTCGGCAAACTCTGCCACCGCCGCCTTCAAGATTGAAGCCCTGCTCGCCTCCGGATGCCCCCTAGTTCCCAGACGGGGAGTGACTTGGCGGGCGCCGGAGTGGCTCATGGAACGACGCGACCGAAGAGCGGCCCCCGATGTCTTCATATAATTAACCAGTTAGTTAGATTGTAGCACGGCGCTCTTGTGCGGCTAGTCTAAGAGAGGCTGGACGATTAAGGGACAAGACTACCCGGGCCAGGAGGGCTTCCCTTTATGCTTTTGGCGCCTCCGCGGGCGGCCCGAACGGACCGCAGCGCCCATGCATGGATTGGCGGAGCTTTTCGCGCTCTTCGGGAGTCATCTGCTGCCACCGTTCCGTCATGCGGCGGCGCCAGTTCATATGGCCGCCGTGTCGGCCGTGGAATCCGCCGAAGAGAATCTTGCTCAGGACCAAAATTCCTATCGCTTGCCAGAAGCTGATCAGATGCCAGCCAAACAGAGCCGGCATCAGCCAGTTCCATAGGCGCATCACCACATAGCCAAACAGCGGAACAAACACCAGAAAAAACACTACGGCAAACATCATCATCTTCACTATCCTATTCACTACGCTACCCGCCCAATCTCTTCTCATAGCCTTCACCTCATGCTTTCAAAAATTCGTCGTGAATCGCCTGCAGCCGCTCGCGCAAATAAAGAACCGCATAATGCTTGCGCGAAAGCAGCGTATTCACGCTTACGCCAGATTCCGCCGCAATCTCCTTGAAGCTGTGTCCCATCAGTTCATGGGCGATAAACACCTCGCGCTGCTCCTCCGGCAGTTCGTCGAGAGCGGCGTCCAGTTCTTCGAGCAACACGTTTCGCGCGTAAAGTGCCTCCGGCCCGGCATCCGGCGACGGTAGCAACTCTTCCAACTGGAGCACTTCCCGATCCTCCGCAATCGCAGCCGGCTCGCTCCTCAGCGCCTCGCGCCTTTTCTTGCGGAAGAGGTCCGTGATCCGATTGCGGGCTACGCGGAACAACCAGGCGGTAACCTGCTCCACCGGCTTCATCAGGCGGTAGGCCTCCACGAGCTCGTAGAAGACATCTTGCAGGACGTCCTCAGCGTCCTCGCGGTCGGCCACACGTCTGCGGATGAAGTTGCGCAGCCGGGACTGCTCCCGAGCGATCGCCTCCGAGATTCGATCGTCTTGCTCCATCATCGCCCACCGTTTGGTCAGCGCATCATCCATCTACTCATGTAGACGAGTGAGCGCGACAAATATTGTAGGAAGTTAAGCAGAAGATACAGGAAAAGCGTTGTGCGGCCGACAAAGGTCAACTGCCATCATCAGATGTTACGCCAACAATTGGATGCAATCGAAAAGTCACTGTCCCGAAGTGATATGGACGGCCGAAATGCCAAGTGACACGATCAAAGTTAGTTATGCCGCGAGCACGTATCCTTATAGCCGCCGTAATTCTGTTGCGAGCAAGCACGTCCTGTACATACTCGGAAACGCGGGCCCCCTTGGCAATTCCTGTCTCCGCCGACAAGCTGATCGCCCTAACCTTCGACGATGGTCCTCGGCCGTATGTTCTGTTCGGCACCAAGGGGGACCACCCGACTCCAGGCCTTCTCGATACACTCGATAACAGTGGCGTGAAGGGCACGTTTTTTGTCGTGGGGTGGCGGCTTACACCCGGGACTTGGGGCGAACGGCGGCACGAACAGAATGTTGGCGTCACCTGCATAGACACCGCGCAGCAAATGGTTAAGCGCGGCCACGAATTGGAAGACCACACGTTCACCCATATCGAACTGCGCAACGCAGAGAAAACAAAAGGAGAACAGTGGGTGGTCGGCGACGTGGAACGCGCGGCGCAAGCGATCAAGGCAGTCACCGGCATACAGCCAAAGTACGTCCGGCCTCCAGACTGGAGCATCTCGGACGATGCGCGCCGGGACCTCGAACGGCACGGCTATCGCGTCCTAACCATCTCGGCAGCGAACTCCATTGCACTGCGCGACGTGAACTCGCTCGATTACCTGTGCACCAGACGGAACTCGACCCAGTGTCCCAAGCCCTCGCTGGCGGGCGCAGTCTTGAAGCAGGTGCAACAGCGTGAAGCGAAGGGAATCTACACCCACATTATAGCGTTCCATGAGTTGTCGACAACGACGGCGATCATGCCGGAGTTGATCGGCAGTCTCAAAGCGCGGGGATATCGCTTCGTTACTCTGACCGAGTACATGAGGCTGGTAACATCAAAACCCGCGAGCGCGGGGGAAATAGCGCGCTCTACAGTGCCCGCCGTCTCGGGCGGATCTCAGTAATCGAGACCTTCGTGGTCACGATCCGTTCCATGAGTGTAGACGCGATTTCTCGCCGATTCGGGATTGTTCAGAGCGTAATATAGGGCCGTTATCTATCGCGATCCGCCGGCGATTGATGGCACGAGCAGTACCTCATCGCCGTCGCGAAACGAATAGGAATTACCTCCCAGAAAACGAATATCTTCCTCATTCACATAAATATTCAGAAAGCGGCGCGTTTCCCCCGCTTCATCGTGCAAATGGGGCTTCAAGCCGGGGAACTGCGAATCGAGCTCCGAGAACAGCTCATTGAGATTCGCAACCAAACAAACGACGCGCGGCGTTCCGGCCGTAAGCCGCCGCAAAGGGGTAGGAATTTCAACTGTGATGCTCATAAAAACCTCCTGGGCAAAAGCCCAAGTAAAAATGCGTGATTCGGTCGTTGGTCTTCAGTCGTTGGTCGCTGGTCGTTAGTCGTTCGTGGCGCGCAAACGCTCGCGGCGGTTTGGCTGCAGGTTCGGCTCGCTAACGACTAGCGACTAACGACCAACGACTAGTGTTCTAAGCCACCGCGGCCGCCGACGAATCCGCTGCCGCAAACGCCGGCAGTGCAGCCACTTTCGAAGCCAGATAAGCTTCAAACTCGGCAAGCTTGGGAGCGATCGGAGTTTCCGCCTGATACTTATCCGCCAGCACGTCGGTAGTCTTAAGACCGTTGCCCGTGATGCAGAGCACGGTCGTTTCATCAGGCAGAATGCGGTCCTGATGGATCAGCTTGCGCGCGGTTCCAACCGTGACGCCGCCCGCGGTCTCGGTGAAGATGCCCTCAGTCTCGGCCAGCAATTGAATGCCAGTGACCACTTCGGGATCGGAAACATCTTCTGACCATCCACCACTCTTAGTGATGGCCTTCAGAGCGTAGTGTCCATCGGCCGGATTGCCGATCGCCAGCGACCGCGCGATCGTCTTCGGACGCTGCGGTTCAATCTCGCTGCTGTACTGCTTGACGGCGGTCGAAATCGGCGAGCAGCCAGTGGCTTGCGCGCCAAAGAACTTCACCGGTTTGGGATCGACCAATCCGAGGAGAATCAGCTCATCAAACGCCTTCTTGATCTTCGTGATCAGCGATCCACCGGCCATCGGCACCACGATGTTGTCGGGCAAGCGCCAGCCCAGTTGCTCGGCGATTTCGTAGCCCACCGTCTTCGAGCCTTCGGAGTAATACGGACGCAGATTGACGTTCACGAATCCCCAGCGATGTTCGTCGGCGATCTGCGAGCACAGGCGATTGACATGATCGTAGCTGCCGTTGATGCGCACCAGCTCCGCGCCAAACACTTGCGTGCCCAGAATCTTCGCCGGCTCCAAATCCGAAGGAATGAAGATCCACGCCTTCAAGCCTTCGCGAGCCGCCTGCGCCGCGACAGAATTCGCCAGGTTGCCGGTGGAAGAGCAAGCGATCGTATCGAATCCGAAGCTGCGGGCATTCGCCAGCGCCACTGCAACGACGCGGTCTTTAAAGCTCAAAGTGGGCAGGCAGACCGCATCGTTCTTGACGAAGAGCCGGCGCGATCCGATCTTGTCGCCGAGGCGCGGGGCGCTGACCAGCGGGGTAAATCCAACAGGGAGGGAGGGCTGAAACCCCGCCGGTAGCGGCAGCAGCTCGCGATAACGCCACATGTTGGGCGCGCGCGAGGCAAACAGTTCGCGCGAAAGGCGCGAGCGGAGCGAGTCGTAATCGTAGGTAACTTCTAGCGGCGAGAAACAATCTTCGCAGATACTGCGCGGTTGGTTGCCCCAAGTCTTGCCGCATTCGCGGCAGCGGAGCTGGTAAGTGCTCGTCTCCATCTTGCAACTTCTTTCTGTGACTGCGGGACGAGCCGGGAAAAAATACCCAGTTAACACAAAACCCCTTTTCCGAATGGGAAAAGAGGTCCGGGAAATGCGAATAGTCATCGCTTACCCGAATCTCATGGTCCCCGTTACCGGGCGAGAGTTGGCACCTGACGGTCGGGATATATGATCCCAATCCGGTTGCCGTGGCGTCCTAGGGCTCGTCCCTCAGCCACTCTGCATGAAATTCCGATTCGCTCAATTAAGAGCGAACTTGGGATCAAATGCTACCGGCGGGCGAGTGGGCTGTCAAGCGGATTTTCACCGCCGAAACGCCGAGTGCGCCGAGAAAATCTCTTGGGGGTGTGGTTGGTTTATGGTTTTATGCTGAAGTTCTGTCGTTCGAGGCGAAAGGATGACTCTGGGCGGGTTGCCAAGGGCGGCTCAATTCAGCATTTTCCGATGCGTTATTGTTCGCTTGTTTACTGTTAAGGTATTAACCCGTGTTTACCAGTACCCCCCTACCCCCCTGCTATTGGAATCATGAGGTTAGTGGGTGTCGAGACGCCAAAATCTAGAGCGCCAAGGACTTATTTTCAAAATCTTCCGGAATAAGGACTTAGCTTGATTTTGGGGCCGAATTCCTGTTTTGGGGCACCGTTTTGGGAAAATGACGCCAGTCCAGTCGCAGGAAATTTAGTTATCAAAGAGCCACTAACGAACCGGACCACACAACTCCTCGTGGCGCCTCTTGGAGGTGGGAACGGCTCGAACTTGCCCTAATCAGCAAGATTTTCGCATTGGGTGATTTAGAAGTCTGTGACGCGTGAACTCGGCGTTTGTGATGAAAGAGGTGCGTGGGGTGGTTACAGCGTATCTCGGTAGCGAAATTGCCTGCTCCGCGTTGAAACCGCGTGTTCGATTGTCTCCTCAGTTCTGGCGAATCCGGTCGATGGGTATAACGGCGACGATTCTGCAACAGTTGTGGGATCTGCCAATCCCCGAACAGTAGAGATGTGACCCATGTCACTGACAGGGCGCACTCGTTCATGCATCAATGGTGCGGCTCGCCTCTCCGAAGAGCAGTTCCCGCCAGTTGAAGACGCAGCACCCCTTGAGGCGGAAGCACAAGAATCCCGTAGATGAAGTCAATTGTCCGACGCGGAAATTTATCCGCAGAACACTCGTGACGCTAGATGGAACGAGAGGATGTCTCCCAAGATCTCTACCAAAAAGTGGACCAGGCCACCGGTCTCTGTAGCGATAGAGGTGGGTGCGCAGGGAGCCATAAACAGCCGTTTGAAGGTGGCGGGGGCAAAACGATGGCAAGCTTGAAAACAAGATTCTTCAATCTAGCTCGGTCGGTCGGGGTGGGCAGCGCGCTCGCGGCCGCTCTCTGGCTGGCGACGGCCATAGCCTCGCCCGCCCAGACGTTCAACAGCCTGGTAAGTTTCGACGGAAGCAACGGCGAGAACCCAGCCTACATGTCGCTCATCCAAGGCGAAGACGGGAACTACTACGGAACAACCCGGAACGGAAGCACTGTTTTCATGCTCACGCCCGCCGGCAATCTGACGACACTGTACGGCTTCAGCGGTGATAATCAGGGCTACTACCCGGACGCGGGGCTGGTTCTAGCCACCGACGGGAACTTCTACGGGACAACTTATGCTGGCGGGTATCATACAGCTGGTACGGTGTTCATGATTACGCCGAGTGGTGTACTGACCACGCTGTACACCTTTTGTTCCCGCGGGGGAGAGTACTGTACCGACGGCTACGACCCCCAAGCGGGACTGGTGCAAGCCACCAATGGAAGCCTCTACGGGACAGTTACTTTTGGTGGGGCTTACGGGTCTGGGACGGTCTTCAAAATCACAGCCGGCAAGCTGAGAACGCTGCACAATTTCAACGGGAACAACCCGGTTGACGGTGGCAATCCGTACGCCACTCTCATTCAAGCCACTGACGGGAACCTCTATGGAACGACAAACGTCGGCGGGGCCGATGGCGCTGGCACAATCTTCCGGATGAACACGGCTGGCAAGCTTACCGTACTATACAGCTTCACCGGCGGGAGTGACGGTGCCCAGCCTGTGGCGGGACTGGTTCAAGCCACTGACGGGAACTTCTACGGGACAGTTCCTTATGGCGGGTCCAATGGCGTCGGCACGGTTTTTAAGATGACTTCAAGTGGTGTGCTCACCACGCTATACAGTTTCAGCGGGAGCGACGGCGCTGAGCCTGTAGCGGGGCTGGCTCAAGGCACGGACGGGAACTTCTATGGAACGACAACCAGCGGCGGGGCCGACGGCTATGGCACGGTCTTCCAAATCACCCCAGGAGGCACGCTGACCACGCTGCACAATTTCAACTCCGCGGACGGCGCTTCCCCTTGGGGCGGCTTATTCCAGGCTACCAACGGAACCTTTTACGGTACAACGGAAGCGGGCGGGGTCAGCAACAACGGCACGGTGTTCAGCCTCAATATGGGCCTTGGTGCGTTCGTGAGTCTACGGACTGCCACAGGCACGGTCGGACAGACGGTCGGCATTCTGGGCCAGGGCTTCACGACAGCCACCAGCGTGATATTCGGCTCGGCATCGGCCAGCTTCACGATCGTCTCCGACACTTATTTGACCGCCGTGGTCCCGCCTGACGGCATAACCGGCTTCGTCACCGTCACTACCTCCGCCGGCCCGCTCGCCAGCAGCAAGACATTCAAACTTGTGCCCGCCATTACCGGATTCAATCCACCCAGCGGCCCGGCCGGCACACAGGTCACGATTACAGGAGTAGGCCTCAACGGAGCTACAAAAGTCACTATCGGTGCCGCTTATGCGGCCTTCACCGTGAACTCCGGATCGCAGATCACCGCTACCGTCTCGGCAAGGGCCAAGACGGGAGAAAAGATCGCCGTCACTACGGCTGGGGGCATGGCCACCAGCAATGGGACATTCACAGTACCCTGAACAGTCAATCATTGCAGGTTCGTATAGGCCGTCCGATGTTTGGGCGGCTTTTCTTTGGGTATCAGGCCACGGCGGGAGCGCGGTAACTGTCAAAAGCAGCGTTTACACCAACTCCCCCGCAAGCCATCGTGAGGCTGGTTTGATTGCCGCTTCAACGGCTGTACTGATTCCGCTTCTTGTCTTCGTGGCGCTCGATGCCTAACTGGATCAGGCGGTCGATTAACTCGGGATAGGGCACTCCCGTCGCGGCCCACAGCTTGGGATACATGCTGATGGCGGTGAAGCCGGGCATGGTGTTGATCTCGTTGACGAAAATCTTGCGCGATTTGGGGTCCATCAGAAAATCCACGCGCGCCAGGCCGGTGCAATCGACGGCTTGAAAGGCGGCGACGGCTAGGCGCTGCACGGTTTTCATTTCCGCTTTCGTTATTTTTGCCGGGATCACCCCTTCGGAGCCTTCGACCAGATACTTGGCGTCGTAGTCATAGAACTCTTTGCAGGGAACGATTTCTCCCGCGACCGATGCTTTGGGATCGTCGTTGCCGAGTACGGCGCACTCGATCTCGCGCGCCCTATTCTTTTTTCCGCCGACGCCTTCCTCGATCACGATCTTGCGGTCGAACTTTGCCGCTTCCGCGATGGCGGGGCCGAGTTCGTTCCGATCGTGCGCTTTCGAGATTCCCACCGACGATCCCAGGTTCGCCGGCTTCACGAACACGGGGTACTTCAACTTGCTCCCGACCAGTTTCTCCACTTTCTTGGGCTCGCGCTCGAATTGGCCGCGCAACACGGTCACGTGCTTCACTATGGGCAGTCCCGCGGCGCGGAACAGAGATTTCATGATGTCTTTATCCATGCCGGCGGAGGAGCCGAGGACGCCGGCGCCGACGTAGGCGATGTCTGCCAGTTCGAGCAGGCCTTGGATGGTTCCATCTTCGCCGAAGGTGCCGTGCAGCACGGGGAAGATAACATCGACGTTAATGGCGCGGTCGGAGGCGCGGCGGAGGGCGGCAGCATCGGTCTGGAAGGGCGCGAGGCCAGCGTCGTGGCGCGACGGTTCGGGAGGAACGACCACGGACTCGCCCGTCGCCAACACGGCCGCTCCCGGAGTCGCCTCGGGATCGCCGGCTCGAAGCGGCGTTGCATGTGTGGCGCGGGCGCTCCCGCCGTCTTCGATTTTGCCCTTCAGCAAACGTTCCGCATGTTCCGCCGTGAGCCAGCGGCCATCTTTTGTGATGCCGATGGGCACCACTTCGTATTTTGTTTTATCGATTGCGTTCAGAACCGACGCCGCCGACAGCAACGACACTTCATGCTCGCCGCTGCGTCCGCCAAAGAGGATGCCAACGCGAAGTTTCGCCATGCCCTTTCAGTCTGGCTCGGCGGCTGTTTTCCGTCAATCGCAGCTTTGGTTCCGGTGGCGGGCGTTGCACCGCCGCGACGCCGAGTTCGCCGAGAAAACCTCTCTATTGCGAATCCCTAGTCGCCGTCGCCGCGGGAAGCTGCCGAGCTGCGCTCGGCCTGGACGGGCGAGGGCGCCCGTCCCCACACGATCATCGTCGGGAAAACATTTCTTACTATTGCCGGCTGCGCAGCATCAGGGATGTATCGGCGGGGTGACGCGGCGAGTCGTTGAGTTCGTCCTCGATGTGTTTCTGGATGAGGTCCCATTGCGAGCGCAGCGTCATTTCCTTGATGGCGAATTTGGATTCTTTGCGAGCATCATCCACGCGCACCGCCAGTTCCTTGTTCTGAAAACGGAAATCGATGACTTCCGCGAGCGGCACCAGTTGATTGGAGGACTTGCCCACGATCACAAAGACGACCTTGTCGGTCACCAGGGTGTATTCCGGGCAACTTTCCTCGGCCGGCGCGGCTTGCGGCGGGCCAAAGGTGTTGATGAAGCCGCGATGCATCAGCAGGCAGTCGCCCATGCGCATACGAACGACGGTTCCATGTTGATAGATACCGATGGGCGCGGCCAAGGCTGTCGTAACGCCAGTCGATATAAGTACAAGAGCGACGAGCAATCTGAATTTCATAAGTCTCCAGTGAGCAATCTCCAATCAGTGACTGCTGGGTTCGTAGTAGTAGCCGTTGCGGCTATGGAAGTTAAGGTTGAGGTTGTGAGTTGGCAAAAGGCGAAGCGAATGAAATCCGGCCTGATGGCTGGGCAGATCGTAGGACACGACGTAGGAGGCGCGCAGGTCCTCCAGTACAGCGTTCAGCACTGTGGCGGCGCCGTCTTGCGGGGAGGAGCGCGGAGGGAGAGAGAAATAGCGGCCGCCCGTCGCTTCCGAAACCTGGAGCAGGAAGGTGCTGCCCGAGGTTTGGTGAGCGGAGGTTCCAATATCGACGGCGTAGATCAGAGCGCCACCGTCGAGCAGGGCGTCTTGCGCCTCACGCGCGGAATGCAGGCTGATGGTGTCGATGCCGTCGGAGAACAGAATGAGGACAGGCCGAGCTCCGGCGCGGCGATGATGCGCGATGAAGTCAGCTCCAAATATGAGCGCGTCGAACAGCGGAGTTGTGCCGCCGCTCTTCACCGCCATCAGTCTGCTGACGGAGCCGGACGCACCGCAACCGGTGGCGCAGAGGACGGCTGGACGTATGCCTACAGACATTCCTCCATGCGTGCCTCCTGAAGTTTCTCCTGATGCTCCTCCAAAGGACAGCACGGCGAAGTTGTCGGTGGGGATCGACCGCTCATGCGCTACCAGTTGCAGCACAGTGCTCATGGCAGCGCGAAGGCGCGGCGCCACCGATTCGCTCAAGTCGACCAGCGCCACCACGTCGAGCGTGGTTTCATCGGAATGTGTGAAGCTGCGGAAGTTGCGGATCACACGTTCGCGGTCGACGACCGCAAAATCCGACTGCGTGAGGGACGCGACGGGGCGATTGTTTTCGTCAGTGGCGAAGAATGTAACCCGGACTTCAGAGACACTGCTGCGATACGTAGGCGGACCGGAGGGAGGGTTCGTGTCGTCGGCCGCCGAGGCGCAGGTCAAGACAAATAGAGCCAGGAGCACCGACCGAATGTGCCAATGGGTTAACATCGCTGTCCATCAGTCCTATCGGCGAACGACGGAGGACCGCCAATTACTGTCGTTACCCTTGGGAGGTGACCAGGTCGGGAAAAGCTAGGCTGTCTGCGGTGTGAAAAACAGATGCTTCGATTCGTAGAGGACGACCGACATACGTTCACGAGGGCCCGCTTGACACCGCGCTGAAACAGGTGTGAAATTGTCGGGACTTCGAAGGCCGGTGCCGGCCCTTCCCCCATGGCACTCGGACCCAGGGGCTCTCGTCGAAGATACCCATGAGTGGGACTGCAGGCTGGATTGAAATCTATCTGGCAAGAATGTTCCCGGCTGGTGGATTTATGAGGGAAGAGCTTTACATCTCACAGGAGTGGCTATGAATTCGAGCAACCGAGGAAAGAACGTTCTACCGAAATGGTCCGTATTGCCGATTCTTCTCGCAGTGGCCGCCGTTGCTTCGGCGCAACACAACAAGGCGAGTGCGCCAGCGCCGCATGCATCCGCGCCCCAACACGCAGCGGCTCCGAGCAGGCCGGCTGCGAGCGCGCCCCACGCGGCTCCAGCGCAGCACGCGGGCGGCGCGACCAATCGAGGCACGGGAGGCGCTACCAACCGTGGGACGGGCGGAGGGAACGCGAACAATCGCGGTACAGCGGGTTCGGCCACCCGTGGGACCGGCGGAGGCGCAAACGCCAACAGTCGCGGGACGACGGGTTCGACTAACCGTGGGACGGGCGGAGGGAATGCGAACAATCGCGGTACAGCGGGTTCGGCCACCCGTGGGACCGGCGGAGGCGCAAACGCCAACAGTCGCGGGACGACGGGTTCGACTAACCGTGGGACGGGCGGAGGGAACGCGAACAATCGCGGTACAGCGGGTTCGGCCAACCGCGGGACGGGCGGAGCGAACACCAATCGCGGCACGGGAGGCGCGACCAACCGTGGGACGGGCGGAGCGAACGCTAACAATCGCGGTGCGGCGGGCAGCCATACTCCTCCGGGCAGGACTGTTAGTCTGAAGGGGGGAGGGTCCGCGAGCATCCGTCCCAATGGACAAATTCGTTCGGTCAACCGCAACGGCATGCAGATTCAGCATGGAGTCCACGGCGGGCGCACGGTTGTGGGTGTACACAACGGAGCGCGCGTTGTGAACACGGGACGGCATGGAGGATACGTGCAGCGGGCGTACGTGACTCGCGGCGGGCACTCTTATTATTCGCGCACGTACTATTCCCACGGCGTCTACAGGACCGGCGTGTATCGCGGCTACTACTACGGCGGGTATCACTACTACGGCTACTATCCGGGATACTGGTACCATCCGGGATTCTATGCATGGGGCTATCAGCCTTGGGGCGCACCGGTCTACTGGGGCGTCGGGGCGTGGGGTTGGGGAGGAGCGCCGTGGTATGGATTCTACGGCGGGTGGTTTACGCCCTATCCGTATTATGCTTCGCCGGCGTTCTGGCTGACGGACTACCTGATTGCGGCAGAGTTACAGTCGGCCTATGAGGCCCGGCAAGAGGCGGCTGCGGACGCGGCGGCGGGCGACGGAGGCGGTGGAGATTCTGGCCCGGCTCCGGCGGCATCGAACGCGCCAGCACTGACTCCTGAAGTCAAGCAGGCGATTGCCGACGAAGTAAAAGCGCAATTGGCCGCGCAGCAGGCACAAGCGGCGCAGAATGGTTCGTCCGGTGGGCAAGCGGCAGCACCGGCGAATGCCAGCAGCGGCGAAGTTCCGCCGGCTCTGGATCCGGCACGGCGCACGTTTGTGGTCGACAGCGATCTCAGCGTGGTGGCGAACGGACAGGAATGTGGGCTGACCGCAGGTGACGTCATTACGCGGCTCACCGACACACCGGACGCAGACCAGATGGTGAATGCCAGCGTCTCGGCAAGCAAGAAGTCGGACTGCGCGACCGGACAAACGGTTGCGGTTAAGGTGGACGACTTGCAGGAGATGCAAAACCACTTCGACGAGCAACTCAATAGCGGCTTGGGCGAACTGGCGAAGAAGCAGGGTACGGGCGGTATTCCGAAAGCGCCGGACACGGGCACGACGGCCTCGGACGTACCGCCACCGCCGCCGGATACCAGTGCGGCGAAAACTCTGCAGGACCAACAGCAGGAGGCCGACCAGACCGAGCAGCAAGTCAAGCAGGAAGCTGCGGGGGGCGGCGGGCAGTAGGACGGACGCTTGTAAAACGGGCGGTCTTACCGATCGTTCATCATCAGGCAAACACTGGGAGCGTCGGATGGCGACGCTCCCTTGTGCAATGCAGAGGCGAGATTTTAACTGACTCTGCGCTCACTGCTCGGCGTAACGATGGGTTCAGCGCAACACTGGGAGTCGAACTTTGGGAAAAGCTAAACCGGAGGGTTTTACTATGTCGCGGAAATTCCACGATGTGATTGCAGGAATTGTGTTTCTGGCAGCCACGATTTTGCCGTTGTCGCTGGCCAGTGCCCAGGCGGTTTCTCTGCAGGAGCAACTGGCGGCGCAATACAAGCTGGTGAAGATGGGGTCGGACACGGGCGGATATTCCGTGGTCGACGCGGGTACACTGCTGGCCATCCAAAAGGGCGGAATCCTCGGCGTGCCTTATTCCGACAAGACTGTTCTCAGCACCAAGTACGAAGGTGGAACGGTGCATACTCCCAGCGGAGTTGCGGTGCAAGCAAGGAAGGCGCTCTTCGGACATTTTTCGCAAACGGCGTCGGAGGGACAGACAACGCATTTGTTTGCCAAGGGAGACAAGGTATATCCCACGAAGATCGACGTCAACGTAGCCAAAGACACGGTTAGTTTGGGCATCGTTGCCTGTGACACCTGCAACAAAACCGATCCTCCGACGTATAACAAGGCGCAAGTGGTCTTTCAGTTCCCGGCCGGCAGTTTAGCGAACGCGAGCGCGGGTCAGGTGGAAGATGTCATCGGGCAGCTGCTATCGATCAGCAGCGACGACGCGCAGCAGGGCGGCGATCAGGGCAATGGACAGCAGGGCGGCAATGATCAGCAAGGCAACAACCAGCAGGGGGGCGGTCAGGGTGGAGATCAAGCGCAACAGCAAGCGCCTCCGGCGGAACCTCAGCAGATAGAAAAAGGGCAAACGCCCGATCAAGTGAAGGCCGCGCTCGGCAATCCGGACAAGATCGTCAATCTAGGCACGAAGCTGATTTATGTTTACAAGGATATCAAGGTTACGTTTCTGAACGGAAAAGTTTCGGATGTGCAGTGAGCGTGCTTCGTTGGGGCATACGCTTCCTAATCACCGCCGAGGCGCAGAGTGCGCCGAGAAAATCTTAAGGCTCGTTCGATTCGGTTTGCGACGCTTGTCTTTTCTCCCACTCGGAGTCTGGAAATTCGTTCACTATTCGTTTCAGGCCGTTCTTTAGAACTGGGACGTGGAAGTTCATCAAGAGGCCCACTCTTTTCTTGGCCAGCCTTAAATACGATAAGAGCTGCGCATCGTGGATTGGAAGTAGCTTTTCGATGGCTTTGATTTCGACGATGATTTCGTCTCCTACAACCATGTCAAGGCGATAGCCACAATCGAGTTTCACTTGCTTGTATACAACTGGCAACGGTTTTTGCTCTTCCACCTTCAGGCCAAGCTGCTTCAGCTCAAACGCGAGACATGATTGGTAGGCAGATTCGAGCAGGCCGGGCCCCAGATGTCGATGAACCTCGATGGCGGCGCCGATGACACGGCGTGAAATCTCATCGAGCCTGTCGTTTTCCTGCATTTGCTATTCGCCGCCGAGACGCCGAGGAAAGCTGTTTCATTACGGCCGGTTCGACCATCCAGCCCATCCTTCGATGGGTTCGCTCGCTACATGCAGAACGTCCGCCATATCCAGTACTGAACTCGATCATACCGTCTGCGTAACCTTGCGCTAAGTCCTGGCGGGACAATGTCAATATAACTAGCCGAAGGCAGCTCCTTTCTGAAATGCTTCTTCGCCCACCCGGGGCTTACGCTGAAGATCAGCCTTTTATTGAGATGTCTATTCTTAAGGCAGGTCACTACTTCACTGGCAACAAACTCCGCATTACGCAGGCGTTGTTCATTACTTTCAAACTTGCCGTGGATCACACGTTCAAAATCTCGGTACAGGGTATCGATATAGTAAAGTTCCGAATGTCCGAAGCTGTAAAAAATGGAGGCGTCCCTCAATGCCAGGTCGTATCCCAACCGCTTATATCCCGTCTCGAAGCGGTACCCGATGCCCTCTTGCATTTCCGGTTTGTCTTTCGAGTACCAGACCTGACTCTGTAGTGCGCCAAAATTGTTTACTACCTCCCAATAGAGAGCGCGCCTCAACTCTCTGCGCTTGAGCAATCGCTGTATCCATGTCTTTATTGGCTCTGTTAACAAAGCCGTGAACAATGACGAGGTAAGTGAGGCTATGAGAATCGTCTTCCAACCAATTTGGTCGGTCATGGTTTTACCTCATGCGTATCATCTTCTCGTGTTTTCTCGGCGCTCTCCGCGTCTCGGCGGTGAAAAAGTACTACGGGTACAGGCGATTCAACATGCGCGGGAAGGGGATGGTCTCGCGCACGTGCTCCAAGCCGCAGATCCAGGCTACGGCTCGCTCGATGCCCATGCCGAACCCGGAGTGAGGGACGCTGCCGTATTTGCGGAGATCAAGATACCACTTGAAGGCTTCTTCGGGCAGATTGTGCTCGTGAATGCGCTGCAGGAGCAAGTCGTGAGAGGCCGTACGCTGCGATCCGCCGATGATTTCGCCGTAGCCTTCCGGAGCTAAGACATCTACGCAGAGAGCTAACTCGGGGCGCTTGGGGTCGGGTTCCATGTAGAACGCTTTCACGCTGGCGGGATAGCGATGGACCATGACGGGCCGGTCGTAGAGCGATGAGAGATAAGTTTCATCGGGTGAGCCGAGGTCTCCGCCCCATTCGAATTTATTTTCGAGCACGCCTTGCGAGTGGCCCTCCTGCAATTTCTCGACGGCTTCATCGTAGGTGATGCGTGGGAACGGCGCGTCGATTTTCTCGAGCTTTGTGAGATCGCGGCCGATGATTTCTAGGTCGGGACGGCGGCGGTCTAGACATCGTTTAACCAAAAAGGTCAGCAAGCCTTCGGCGAGTTCCATCAGATCGTCGAGCGTGCCGTAGGCGATTTCGGGTTCGACCATCCAGAATTCGGTGAGGTGGCGGCGGGTCTTCGATTTTTCGGCGCGGAAGGTCGGTCCGAACGAGTAGACCTTGCCGAGCGCGATGGCGGTCGCTTCGATGTAGAGCTGGCCGGACTGCGTTAGGTAGGCCTGCTCTTCGAAGTAGTCCACGGGGAAAAGCGTGGAGGTGCCTTCGCAGGCGGCGGGCGTGAGAATGGGCGGGTCGGTGAGAGTGAATCCATTGCTGTCGAAGAAATCGCGGGCGGCGCGAATGATTTCGGCGCGCACGCGCAGAATGGAAGCCTGGCGCTGCGAGCGCAGCCAGAGATGGCGGTGCTCCATTAGGAACTCGACGCCGTGTTCTTTGGGAGTGATGGGGTAGGGAGTCGACTCGGGCACGCGCTGCACGACTTCGACGTTCGAGACGTCGAGTTCATAGCCGCCGGGGGCGCGCTTGTCGGCGCGGACCTTGCCTTCGACGATGACGCTGGATTCCTGGGTGAGACCTTTGATGGCGTCGAAAACTTCAGGCGGGACGGCGTTCTTCGGGACTACGCCTTGGATCACGCCGGAGCCGTCTCGAAATTGGGGGAAAAGGAGTTTGCCGCTTTCGCGGAGGTTGTAGAGCCATCCGCGGATGATGACGGACTGGCCTTCGTGGGCGCCGATTTGTGCGATGGTACTTATGGGTGAGGACATAGAATTAGGATTTGCGTTTCGTTTGCCGGCTCCGGGAGGTCAGAGGTGAGAGGTCAGATTGCAGAGGTAAAACCTCTCGGCGGGGTTAACTTCTGCAATCTGACCTCTGACCTCTGACCTCGCTCTACGAGTCTTCCAGTTTCTGGAAAGTTGCGGCCACTTCTTCGCTGGGATTTTTCTTTTCTTCGCCGTCGATTTCGAGCAACAGGGGCGGCGTCAGCGGCGCGGTGCGCAGCAATTCCATGGTCTGTTTCCAGTCGGTCGAGCCGCTGCCGGGCCAGAGGTGCGTATCTTTATCTCCGTTGTTGTCGTGGACGTGGGTCGAACAGATGTGGTTCTTCAGGATGGCGAAGGCTTCGGGAATGCCGCCCATCATGTGGGCGTGTCCGCAATCGAAGCAGACGCCGATGTCGTCGAAATGCATGGTTCGGATGAACTCGACGAGGCGCTCGGGCGTGGAAAGTTCGTTGGGAATATTTTCCACGAGCACTCGGACGCCAAGCGGTTTGGCGAAGGCGCGCAGGTGCTCGACACAGGTCATGGCGGCTTCGAATTTTCTTTCGTCGAATTCTTCATCGGGATTGCCGATGTGTTGGACGAGAAAGCGGAACGGGATCTGCTCGGCGATTTCGAGGGCGCGTTTGATCTCGTCCATGGCATCGATGCGGTGGGCGCGGTCGGTGGAGGCGATGTTGACGGGCGGCGAACCGGTGCGCCCCCACTCGTAATCGGAATACAAAGGGGCGTGGACGGAATTCAGTGGAATGCCAGTGGAGCGGAACCAGTCGGCAATTTCGCGTACGTGCTGCTTGCGGTTGGCGTAGTCGAAGTGCTGGCGGGCGGCGAAGATTTCGATCGACTGGGCTCCGGCTTTGACGAGCTCATCGAGCAAGCCTGGATGGAGCCGTTCCTTCACATAGACGTATGTCGATACCGCCTTCTGCATCAGTAGCCCACCGCCTTCCCGTTGTTGCGTCCGTCGCTGGCGCCGAGGCGTTCGCCGGTCTTGGGGTCAATCATGATGCACTCGCCGTCTCCCCAAAAATGCCTGACGCTCAGCTTGTGTCCCTTGGAACGAAGAACATCCATTGTATCGGGAGAGAGGCGGTCTTCGACGAGAATCTCATCGGGGAGCCACTGCTGATGAAACCGGGGCGCGTTGACGGCCTCCTGAATGTCAAGCGAGAAATCGACGCCGCCGATGAGGATGTTGGCGACGGTGGTGATGATGGTCGGGCCGCCGGGCGAGCCTAGAACCAGGAAAAGCTTGCCGTCTTTAAGCACGATGGTCGGCGTCATGGCGGAGAGCGGGCGCTTTCCGGGGCCAATGGCGTTGGCCGGGCCCTGCATGAGTCCATAGGCGTTGGGGACGCCTTGTTTGGCGGCGAAGTCGTCCATTTCGTCGTTGAGCAGGAAGCCGAGACCTGCGGCGGTCACGCGGGAACCGAAGGAATCGTTGAGCGTGGTGGTGACGGCTACGGCGTTGCCTTCGGCATCGACTACGGAATAGTGCGTGGTATTTTCGGGCTCGCGAATGGCTACGGCTGATGTTCGCGACTGGGCTACGCGCTCCAGTTCGGCGAATGACGGGCGCTTCAGGTCCTTGCTCACGCTGGCGTGGTTGGGGTCGATGGAGTCGCGCCATGCGGCGGCGTACTTTTTGTCGATGAGCTGCGCGACGGGAACTTTGGCAAAGTCGGGATCGCCCATGAATTCGGCGCGATCATAGAAGGCGCGACGAAACGCTTCGGCTTCGAGGTGGATGGCATCGGCGGAGCGGTTGCCGAATTTCGCGAGGTCGAAGCCTTCAAGAATATTGAGGATTTCGACGAGCGCTACTCCTCCGGAAGAAGGAGGCGGAACGCTAATGATGTCGTAGCCGCGATAACTGCCGCGAATGGGCTCGCGCTCTTTGACTTCGTAGGCGGCGAGGTCGGTGGCGGTGACCAGGCCTCCACCTTTGTGGATGGCCGCGGCGAGCTCGCGGGCCATGGCGCCGTGGTAGAACTCGTCGGGATTCTTGGCGATACGTTCCAAGGTGCGGGCTAGTTCGGGCTGCTTGAGCAGTTCGCCGGGCCGGTAGTAGTTTCCGTTGCGCTGAAAGATGCGTTTGGAGTCGGGAAACTGGGCGAGGTATTCATCCTTTTTCAGATCTTGCGCGTCTTCGTAGGCAAGGGGGAAGCCATCGCGCGCGAGTTTGATGGCGGGGGCGATTACTTTTGCCAGCGACAGCTTGCCGTATTGTTTTTCGGCGTAGACTAGGCCGGCTACGGTACCGGGGACGGCGACGGATTTGTAGCCGACGACGCTCGAGTTTTTGCTCGATTCGGGGATGACGTTGCCGTGGGCGTCGAGATACATGTTCTCGGTGGCTGCGGCGGGCGCTTTTTCGCGGAAGTCGATGAAGTGAACTTTACCGTTAGCGCTGCGGAGAAGAAGGAAGCCGCCGCCGCCGAGATTTCCGGCTTGAGGATGGACGACAGCGAGCGCGAAGCCCGTGGCAACGGCGGCGTCGACGGCATTGCCTGCGGAGCGCAGCATCTCGATGCCGGCGCTTGAAGCTAGCTCGTGGACGCTGGCGACGATGGCGTGCGGAGCGTGCGTGGGGCGCAGAGGCGCGGCCGCGACGGTAGCGGCGAGTAGAACGCACAGGCAGAAGAGGAACAGAAAACGTCTCATCGAACGTACCAGAGAACTATGTTGAATGCGCATGGATTGCGGCGGCGAACCTTCGAGGCTAGTCCAGCGGGTTGCGGCGAGTCAAACGGGTTTACCGCCGAGACGCGGAGGACGCCGAGAAAGGGCTTAACCACAGGGAGCACGGGGGTTCACGGGGGAAGGCCGACTTCATTTTGTTCGACGCTTTTTGCGCTTCTTTTTGCTGGTGGCTTTTTTCTTTGGCGCTTTTGCTGCTACCAAGCCGTACGAGTGGCGAATCAGGTCTTCGAGTTCACTGGCGGGCAGGATGTTGCCGTTGGCAAGCGTCACCCAGTTGTAGCGTCCGACGTAGGGCGCGGGGGAGATGCCTTCGATTTCGAGCAGCTCGTGGAATGTTTCCGGTGCACATTTCAGAGTAATGCGTGGGAACTTCCCATCCGAGAGCGCCATGCCGGTGAAGATTTTGCCGCGGACTTTAAAGCAGAGGTCGTCGGCCCAGGGCATATCTTCGGTTGCGTCAGGGAAGGAGAGGCAGAGCTTGCGGATCCAGTCGGCGTCGGGCATAGGGAGATGATAGCGCGGCGCTCCACCGAAACCAGTCAAAGACACGCGGGCGAGGGCGCCCGCGCCACACCACCCTATAAATCTACCGCCCAGTTTACGGGCGGACGGAGGTCTTCGACCTGAGCGAACGCCTTGTCCCGAGTCACCAGGGTGGCATTGGTGCTGATGGCATGGGCTGCGATTAGCATATCCAGATTTTGTCACGGTGAAGTTTCTCGGTCGAGTCGGGGAGAGAGAGGCAGAGTTCGCGGAGACGGTCGACGGTGGGCATCGCTCAGCAAGCAACTGCACGCGGGCGGGGGCGCCCGCGCCACACATGCCTTATTGCCGGCGGGACGCCGGCGCTACCTACACTTGATCTCTGGCTTCGCCCAGCACCACCGACACTTCCAGCTGCTTCTTACCTCGGAAGATGGTTACCTTCACCGTGTCACCGGCGCGGTGTTTGTTCATGACCTGGGCTAGGATTTGCTGGCTTTCGATCTTCTCTCCGTCGATGGCTACGATTAAGTCTCCTCCGATCATGATGGGAATGTTGCCTAAGTAGGCGCGTTCGGTGCCACCGCGCAATCCGGCGCGGTCGGCGGAGCCTCCGGGAACGGCTTGGACGATGAGGAGTCCGTAGTCGGCGGCCAGGCCCAGTTCTTCGGCAATTTCGGAATCGATGGGGATGGTACGCACGCCGAGCGCGGGGCGGCGCACGCGTCCGAGGGTGACCAGATCGTTGACCACGGCTTTCGCGGTGTTGATGGGGATGGCGAAGCCGATGCCGGCGCTTTGTCCTACACTGGACGCGATCATCGTATTGATGCCGATGACTTGGCCGTGCCAGTTGAGCAGCGGGCCTCCGGAGTTGCCGGGGTTGATGGCGGCATCGGTTTGGATGGCTTCTTCGATGACCAGGCCGTCGGGCTCCTGCACCTGACGTATGGAACTGACGATGCCCAGCGTGAGGGTTCCGGCCAGGCCGAAGGGATTGCCTATGGCGTAGACTTTCTGGCCGACTTGCAGATTGGCCGAGTCGCCTAGAGTCATCGGCTGCAGGTCGGGGGCCTTGATCTGGACTATCGCCAGGTCATGCGACTTGTCGGTGCCTACTATGGTGGCCTTATATTTCTTGCGGTTGTGCAGCGTCACTTCGACCTGGCGCGCATCGGCAATGACGTGATAGTTGGTGAGGATGTGTCCTTCTTTATCGATGACGAAGCCGGAGCCCTGCCCTTCCTGCGGGACCAGTCCATAGAAGAAGTCAAAGGTCATGACGCGCGAGGTGATGTTGACTACCGAGGCGATGTTCTTGCGGTAGACGCTGATGTTGTTCTGCTCTTCGGCGTCCAGGGCTTCGCTGCCGGCGGCTTCGGTAATTTCAACGTGCTGCGGACGGCCGATCCAGTTCGCGGGATGGAGGTGTCCGTTGCGGTAGGTGGTGAAGTAGAAGAAGGCGGACGCCAGAAGAATGGCGAAAATAAGAGTGCGCAAGAATCGCATCGTGTGTGCTCCCAGAAGCCTGCAAATTGAATTCTAGCGAAAAAGTGGGGTTTACCGCAGAGTACGCGGAGGGCTTAGAGAAAATCTTCAACCACGGGGAGCACAGAGGAACACAGGGGAAAGCCAGTTTGCAAAAACTCTGCGCGCTCCGCGGTTCAGCGGGTTGGTTTGCCCCAGCCACCGCCGCCTGGAGATTCTATGCGGATTCTTTCTCCTGAGCGCAGGCGGACGCTGGTCTTGCCGGGGATTTCTTCTTTCGACCGGTCGCGCCGGACGATCAGGGAGCGGCCGGGAGCGGCATCGGCTCCGCCAGCCAGGCCGTAGGGTCCGCGGGAACGGCGGTCGGCGAGCAGCGTGACTTGGGCGTCGGTCAAGACTTCAATTTCGCGAACGATTCCGTCGCCACCGGTGTGGAGACCTGCGCCTCCGCTGTGGGAACGCAGAGAATACTGCCGGAGGCGAATTGGGTAAGCGTATTCGAGGGCTTCGGCGGGTGTGTTGAGGGAGTTGGTCATGTGGGTGTGGACACCGGAGACTCCGTCTTTGGTCGGACGCGCTCCCATGCCTCCGGCGATGGTCTCGTAATAGGCGAAGGGCTCGCCGTTGCGGGGGTCGCACGAACGAAGATCGCCCGAACGAAGATCGATGCCGCCGATGGTGAGGTTGTTCATCGTGCCCGAAGCGGCGGCGGGGATGCGGTCGGGAATTGCCTGGGCCAGCGCTTTCAGGAGGACGTCGACAATTCGCTGCGAAGTTTCAACGTTGCCGCCAGCGACAGCGGCGGGAGGCTTGGCGTTGACCACGGTTCCCGATGGAGCGATGACGCGGATAGGGCGCATGAGTCCGGAGGTGGCGGGCACGTCTTCGCGAAGCAGACAGCGGAAGACATAGAAGCAGGCCGAGTAGGAGATGGCCTCGACTGCATTGATCGCGCCCTGGACTTGCGGGTCACTGCCAGTGAAGTCGATGGTGACTTGCGGCTTCTTGCTCCACTTGGATCGAGACTCGGCAAGCCGCGTCTCTGCAGGGGATTTCCTGGCAGACTTGATTTGGATGGTGACGGCGATGCGTACGGGCTTGTCTTCTACGCCATCGTTATCGAGAAAATCTTCGGCATGGTAACGGCCGGGCGGAATGGTGCCGAGAAAGGCTCGCATCATTTCTTCGGAATAAACGAGCAGATCGGCGGCGGCTTTCTGGGCGCGGACGATGCCGTAGCGTGCGCAAACTTCACGGAGGCGCTGAGCTCCGGTCTGGCAGGCGGCGATCTGAGCGCCGAGGTCGCCTTCGCGTTCTTCGGGCGTGCGGACGTTGTTGAGCAGGAGGGCCAACACGTCGGCGACGAGTTTCCCGCCGCGCATGATTCTGACGGGCGGAATGCGGAAGCCTTCCTGGTAGATTTCGCGGCAGGGTCCCATGGAGCCGGGGTAGGTTCCGCCTACATCGGCATGGTGAGCGCGGGAAGCGACGTAGAAGTCGGGTGCTGTGTGGGGCGGGCGCCCTCGCCCGCCGCTTTTCGTTCCGTCGACGTAAACCGGCATCACCAGCGTGATGTCGGGGAGGTGGGTGCCGCCGCGGAAGGGATCGTTGAGCATGACTACGTCGCCGGGTTCGAGAGCGCACTGTTCGACGGCGGCGGCTACGGACATCGGCATGGAGCCCAGGTGCACCGGCATGTGGTCGCCCATGGCGATGACTTGGCCTCCGGAATCGAAGACGGCGCAGGAGTAGTCGCGGCGCTCTTTGATGTTGGGAGAGAAAGAAGTGCGGCGCAAAGCGGCTCCCATTTCTTCGGCGATGGAGTGGTAGAGGTTTTTGAAGACCTCGAGTTCGACGGGATCACGCATGTCAAAACAGGAGTGTACGCCAAAGAGTGGTTGAGGTCAGAGGTGAGAGGTCAGATTGCAGAGGTTAACCCAACCCCACCAGGAATGTTCGCGAAGAACGGTTTTCAACCTCTGCAATCTTACCTCTGACCTCTGACCTCCAGTGCTACACTCGTCTAATTATGGCTGAAGGGCGTTCGCGGATTTGGATATGGTTTCTGGTGGGCGGCGGATTGTTTGCGCTGTTCGTGGTGGCTGTGTTTACGCTGGTATACCTGAGTTTTGGCGGAGGGGATGAAGAGTCGTTTACCGGCTTCGGCTCCAAGATTGCCGTGGTGGAGCTCGATGGCGTAATTTTCTCTCCCAAGCAGGTTGTGCCCCAGCTGAAGAAGTTTGCCGATGATGATTCCGTCAAGGCCATCATCATTCATGTGAATTCGCCCGGAGGCGGCGTGGCCGCGTCGGAGGAGATCTATCGCGAGGTGAAGCGGATTCGCGACGAAAAGAAGAAGCGGATTGTGGCTTCGATTGAGACGGTGGGTGCGAGCGGTGCGTATTACGTGGCGTCGGCTACCAACAAGATTTATGCCGATAAGGGCAGCGTGGTGGGATCGATCGGAGTGATTGCCGAGTGGGTGAACTATGGCGAGCTGTTGAAATGGGCGAAGCTGAACGCGATCACGATGAAGGCGGGCGAGTTCAAAGACACGGGCAGTCCGACGCGCGAAATGACGCCGGCGGAACGCGAGTACATGCAGGGCTTGATCGACAACATGCATACGCAGTTTATCCAGGCAGTCGCCGATGGGAGGCACGCGAAAGAAGCAGATATTCGCGCCATTGCCGACGGAAAGGTCTGGACTGGCGAGCAGGCGTACGAGTTAAAGCTGGTGGATCAGATTGCCGATTTCGAAGGGGCGGTGAAGGACACGGCTCGGGCGGTGAACATTTCGGGCGAACCGACACTGGTGTGGCCGCCGAAAGAGAAGCGGTCGGGGCTGGATTTGCTGTTTGGCGATGTGTCCGATTATTTGCCAACACGGGAGAAGTTGTTGGAGCAGCAGGTTGGCTTTTACTATTTGTGGAAATAGCGGCGCTTAGTAAGTTCTCAATTCTCAGTTCCCAGTTTTCAGTTCTCAGTTCAAGAGCCGGGCGATTCTTCTGAGAACTGAGAACTGGGAACTCTTTCTAGGTACTTGCACAGAACCCCTTAAATTTGAGAAGGTTATAGGCAGGTGGGGGCGGCAAAGCCCTCGGGCATCTGGAACCCCACAAGGGAACCGGCCCCAAAGGGAGTAAATAGGCTTATGACGAAGGCTGACCTGATCGAAGAAGTTTCCCGGCTGGCGGAACTTACCCGCAAAGACAGCGAAGTGATTGTGGACACGATCTTTGACAGCGTGGTGCGCTCGCTGCGAGTGGGCGACAAGATTGAAATACGCGGGTTTGGCAGCTTCCGCACGCGCCAGCGCAAGCCGCGCGTGGGGCGGAACCCGAAGACGGGGGACCGGGTGGAAGTTCCGGCGAAGAAGATTCCGTTCTTCAAGCCCAGCAAGGAATTGAAAGATTTGGTCAACAACAGCGCGGCGGAAGTCGCTCCTGCAGCGCCGCCCGTAGCGCCCGCACCACCCAGCGCGCAGTAGCGTCGCGTCCCGCAAGTTCACGTCAATAAAGCTACGCTGCCGTTCTGAGCGCGGCGAAGGTCTATGCCCGGAGCCGCGAGTTCAGATGCACCTGCATTTGGGTTCGCGCAAGATGGTCCTCTGTATTGAGCCCAGATTAGTCCAGGTATTGAATCCAGCAATTCCGCTTAGTGGGATGCGGCACGTGCCGACGATAGTTGTTTGAGGACTTCGAGGGCGGGGATCGACCTGGCGGTGGTGAAGGTGCGCTCCGCCGGGAGCGCTCCGCTGGCAATCGACTTCACCATCATCTCAATCGCCAGATCCGCATTCGGCGGAATGAAAATAGTGGCGGCCAGCAACTTGCGGCGCACCCACTCTTGCCCCGTCTTGGGAAGTCCATCGCAACCGAGGAAGGGCATCTTCTGCAACTGCTCGCTCAGTTCGCGGCATTCTTCGAAAGCCTTGCGCGCTCCCATGGCCATGGAGTCGTCCTGCGCGCAGACGGCTTCAATTCGCGCCTGGCGGGAAGTGGAAAGACGGAGAAACGAACTGACCGCTTTGTAGGAGCTGGCCTCGGTCCACTGCGCCTTCATGACGCGAAGTTGCGCGCTGTTGGACTTAGTTTCCAGCAATCCGGTGTAGCGCTGCTTGGCGGCTAAACTCTCGGCGGGACCTTGAATGCAGAGAACGTTTCCGCCAGCAGGCAACACCGCGCTCAGTTGCCGTCCCTGGATGCGGCCAATCTCTTCGTGGTCCGAAGTGATGGCAAACGTGGGCACATGGAAAACGCGGCGGAGTTCGGCGATGTAGTCGGCGTCGCGATTCAGCAGTACGACTCCAATGCCAGCGGCGGCGGCGGCTCGGGCAATCTGGGGATGCGCGGTCGATCCGGCCGGTTCGAAGATGATGGCATCGGGTCGGGGAGCGTTTGTCGACTGGATGCCGGACAGCAGTTGCTGGCCCTGCACGATACCATCATTGCTGGCATAAACAATATCGAGGTCAACGCCCAGCTTGTTGGCTGCCTGCTGGGCGGCAGAGGTCTGCTCAATCTGGTAATCGTTGTCGTCGTTGGTGAGCGAGAGCAGGAAGCGGAGCTTTTTCATTTCGGGTGCTTTCTCCCGTAATGATACCTTGACGCTGCCGCGCATGCGCGTAACGATGGTAACGGTGCCTTGCGCTGCGCATCCGCCGGCTTTCGCGTCGAGACGCTGGAAGGCGGAGTGGAAGGCGTACCGCGCCGCACACCTTTGCCGGAGAGACCATGTCCCCATTGATTCTCGTCGCAACGCCATGCTTCGGTGGCATGGTTTCGCAGAATTACATGCTGTCGGTGATACGGCTCATGAGCTACGCGAAATCGGCCGAGTTCGATGTGTCGCTATCGATGCTGGGCTATGACGCCCTGATCTCTCGCGCCCGCAGCACCCTGGTCGGCGCCTTTTTGGATAATACGGCGGCTACGCATCTGCTGTTTGTCGATGCGGATATCAGCTTCGAGCCGCAGCAAGTCGAACGGCTGCTGCGGTTCGATAAGGACTTCACCGGGGCGCTGTATCCGCTCAAGTCGATCGATTGGGATTTCATCCCGCAACGCTGTGTGGAGCGTGGAGAAAGCGTGCGGCAGGCTGCCCTGTCCTATGTTGGGACTTTCTGCCCGGAAGCGGAGCGTAAGCAGGAGGGCGATTTTGTCACCGGAATTTATGCGGGCGGTGGTTTTCAGATGATCCGCCGTAACGCGTTGGAGAGGATGATTGCCGCTTATCCCGAAACTCATTTCAGCCGCGTGCATAGCCTGCCCATGTCGGGCTCGCGGCGCGAGGCGGCGCCGAGTTCCAATCTCTTTGCGCTCTTCGATTGCATCATCGATCTCGAGACCGGCGCCTATTTGAGCGAGGATTATTCTTTTTGTCTGCGCTGGCGGCGGATCGGCGGCGAGATATGGCTCGATGCGGCGAGCAAGCTGACCCACTGCGGCCCTTATGAATTCGTGGGCGACCACGGCTCACGTTTTTATGGAGTGACAGGATCGAAGAATTCGACGGCGGGGCCGCGATAGTTTTCACTTACGGACGGGAGAACAAAAGATCGGAGGCGCGAAACGGTCGAGGAGGCGATCTTTCTGCATTCGAGCTGGCGGGCGTCTAGCACCTATGTCTGGGCTAAGTTCCGACAGCGGCCCGATACTTACTGTTATTTCGAGCCGCTCAACGAACATCTATTCACTTTGACGGCGGAAGTTATCGATCGCTTCGTCCCCTGGTCGTTTGCCAATCACCCGGCGCTCGAATCGCCCTATCTGGAGGAGTTTCGTCCCCTGATTGATCGAGCCGGACCGGGCGGCGTACCTGGTTTTCCCGCCCATCTCACCTTCGGGCGATACTGCGCCACGAGCGCTGACTCCTTGCCGGAGTTGGAAGCTTATCTGGCCGATTTGGCGAGGCTGGCTGCGCGGCTCGGGCGGCGTCCGGTCTACGGCTTCGTGCGCACCGACTTGAGGGTGGGCTGGTTTCGCGCCCGAATGCCCGGCGCGCATATCTTTATTCGCCGCGAGCCGCGCCGGCAGTTCTTGTCGATGTTGCGCCAAGCGGTGCAGGGCAATCCTTATTTTCTGCAGCGCGGCGTGGTCATTCTCCGCCACAATATGGAAGCGCCGGCCTTCGCGCCGCTGCTGGCCGCGATTGAATTGCCGGCATTGCTGGAGTCCTCCGGGTTGCGCGAGGCCTTCCGGAGCAAGCTCGTGGACGAGACAGTTTTGCGCCGGCTTTACTTCATCTTCTATTTCATGTGGCTTTTAGCGAGGCAGCTCGGCGAGCAGCAATGCCATTTGGTCATCGACATCGACCGACTCAGCGATGACGATTCCTATCGCCGCGAGATCGAAAGTCGTCTCGGCGATCTCGTGGGCATGGCGATCTCATTCTCCGACTGCCGGGTCGAGCGCTATGATGACAATCTCAGTTGGAGCGCTCTCCAATTCGAACCTCTCGAACGGGAGATCGAAGCGCTGGCAGGCACTGGCTCCCGAGTATAAGAAGGCCCAACTCGTGCTAAAGTTTCCCTATGGTGGTCACGATCAACATCCCGGATGAACTCGCGGCCCAAGCGAAGGCGCGAGGTCTATCGCCCGAAGCCTACGTCCAGGAAATTCTGGCGCAGCAAGTCTCTGCTGGCGTGGCGGAGAGCCACAAACCGCGGACGCCGGAAGGGATTCGCGTCTGGCTCGACGCCCTGGCCCAGTTTTCGGACAGAATTCCTGCGCTACCAGATGCCATCTCGCGCGAATGGATTTACCAGGACCACGATTAAATGGCGATTGCCTCGTGCCTAGTCGATACCAATATTCTCCTGCGCATGACTAGACGCTCCGATCCCCATCACCATCTCGCCGATGCAGCACTCGCTCGCCTTGCCAGCGAAGGCACGACCCTTCACTACACGCACCAAAATATCGCCGAACTGTGGAACGCAATGACGCGTCCTAAGGTGCGAAACGGCCTGGGCTTGACGGTTGCCGACGCCGAGCGCGAGGTGCGCGCGATTGAGGCGGGAATGGACTTCTTCAGATGGTGAGGCAGTTTATCGGGAGTGGAAGAGGATTATATTGCGATACGGCGTCTCTGGTGTTCAGGTGCATGATGCGCGCTTAGCCGCCGCCATGTACGTGCACAAGGTCGATCACATCCTGACGTTCAATGTTTCCGATTTCAGCCGCTTCACTGGTCTGACCGCCCTGCATCCGAACAGCCTTTAGTTAGGCTATCCCGAATGTGTAAGATATGAAGCGGGGGCCCGTAGCTCAACGGTTAGAGCAGCAGACTCATAATCTGTTGGTTCTAGGTTCAAATCCTAGCGGGCCCACCAAATCCTAAGGGACCCTCCACCCTCCTCACCCCACCGGCAAGCTAAAGTAAAAAACCGAGCCATGTCCCAACTGGCTGGTGACGCCGAGATGGCCGCCGTGGGCTTCTACTATGGCTTTGCAGATGGCTAGGCCCATGCCGGTGCCGTGGACTTGCACGCGCTGGTTTCTTCCGCGATAGAATTTTTCGAAAACGAGGGATTGCTCGAAATCGTCGATGCCGGGGCCGCGATCGGCAATGCTGATGTTGAGCGTCTGGTCGCTATTCTTGGCTTCCGCGGTGATGCGAATTGGAGCGCCGGCGGGTGAATACTTGGCGGCGTTCTCGATCAGGTGCACCAGGACTTCCTTGATGTGGGCGGGATCCATGCGCGCATTGGGAAGGCAGGCAGGAATTCTGACGTCCACGGGGTGCTGGACCAAGAGTTGCTTCAGGACGTCGAGCGCTTCCTCGACCACGGGGCCGATGGGGGCGGATTCGAGGCGAAATTCCACCTTGTTCGCGTCCAACTGGGCCATCTCGGCGGCTTCTCCGATCAGCCGGTTCAGCCGGTCGCTTTCCTCGTTGATGATGGTGAGCAGTTCCTGCCTCTCCTCCGGCGAGTGACTCTCCGGCGAATGATTCGAGCTGCCTAGCAACGAAGTCACCGACGCCTTGATGGCGGTGAGCGGACTGCGAAATTCGTGCGTGACCGAATCGAGCAGGACGGAGCGCAATTGCTCGCTTTCGCGGGCGGCCTCGGCGCGGCTGAGCTTTTCGACGGCGCCCGCGCGCTCGATGGCGATGGCCACCAGGCTGCCGATAGCCTCCAGGGTTTGGCGCGAAAGCGTCGAGCCGGAGACGCCCATGCAGCCCACGACGCGCATGCCCATGCGGAGTGGCATAAAGGCCAGTTGATGGACGAGGTCGAACCGCGGTTCACCGCGTACGCTAATCAACTGAAGATCGCGCGATTCCAATCCGTCGATGGTGGGGCCCGAGCGATAAACGTCGCTACGGCTGGAGAGCCAAACCGCGGCGGACCGGGTGCCGAAGGCGTCCACGATATAGCGGGGAATCAAGTTCAGCAACTCGGCCGGGCTCTCGCTCGAAAGCAGCAACTGGCTGAAGGCGTAAAGGCGTTCCAGTTCCCGCCGGCGCTCGACGGCAGAACTCGCCTCTCGCCGGGCGCGCGCCGAAAGTTCGCTGACCGTCACCGCAGTGACCAGAAAGGCGAAGAGTGCGATCCAGTTCTGCGGGTCGGCAATGGCAAAGGTGCCGATCGGAGGCAGGAAGAAATAATCTAAAGCGAGGGTGGCGACTGCCGACATGAAAACGGCTTGCCGCAAGCCCCAGGAAGCGGAGATCCCGAGGATGGCCAACAGGTACAACAGCGCCAGCGTGGTCGGATTGAGATGAAGTCCGTGGTAGCCGACGAAAGTTATAGCGGCTACAGACAGCACCGCGGTCAGGTATCCGTATACGGATCGGGTCGCAGCGTTCACGAGGCGATTGTATGACAAAGACGAGGTTTCAAGGTTTCAAAGTTTCAGGGTTTCAAGGACAGGGACAGTGGGGAACACGCGCAGCCGGTCAGACTTTAAAATTCTGAATCCTCTGAAACCATGAAACCTCGTCTCCACACGTCGACAAAGTAGAATGTCTCGACGACAATAAACGCGATGACCAAGACCCCCGAGCAATGGCTGGAGGATGTTTCGCCGACGAACAAGGGCGCCAAGTTCAAGCTTTTTCTTGGCTACGCTCCCGGTGTGGGCAAGACCCACACCATGCTGACCGAAGCGATCCGGCGGCACGCCCGCGGCGAAGATGTGGTGATCGGGGTGGTGGAAACTCACGGACGGAAGGCGGTGGGGGAACTGGTTACGCAGCTGGAAGCCGTGCCCCGCAAACAAATCGAGTACAAAGGCGCGCTCTTCGAGGAGATGGACGTGGATGCCATTCTCGCGCGCCACCCTCGCGTCGTGCTGGTGGACGAACTGGCGCACACGAATATTGAAGGCAGCAAGCATCGCAAGCGCTATGAAGACGTGCTGGAACTGCTGGATGCGGGGATCGACGTTCTCTCCACCATGAACATTCAGCATCTGGAGAGCGTGACCCCGACGGTGCAGGGAGTCACCGGGATCACGGTGCGGGAAACGGTTCCGGACTGGGTGCTGCAAAGAGTCACCGAAGTGGTGATGATCGATCTGACTCCGGAGGCGCTGCAGAACCGCATGCGGCGCGGTGACGTGTATCCGCAGGAACGCGTGGGGCGGGCGCTGGAAAATTTCTTCCGTGAGACGAACTTGATCGCGTTGCGAGAGCTGGCACTGCGCCAGGTCGCGCAACAGGTCGATCAAAGCCTGGAGCAGCATCGCGGAGAACAAGAGGAGGACCGGGCGCCGGTTGCCATTCGCGAAAGCATTGGGGTTTGCGTCAGCTCGAATCCGGCGGCGCAGTATCTGATTGCCCGCGGGGCGCGCATGGCCCACGCCTTGAATGCGGAGCTTTTTGTGATCTACACCGACTTGGGGCAGGACTCGAGCGATGCCAATCAGCGCACCCTGGCCGCGAACTTGCGGTTTGGGGAAAACGTTGGGGCAACGATCGTACGGCTGAAGGGGAAGAACGTGGCTCATTCGGTCGCGGAATTTGTCAACGAGAAGCACATCACGCAGGTGGTTTTCGGACGCTCCGCGACACGCGGCTGGAAACGATATTTCTATCTTTCGGCAATCCATCAGTTTTTGCGCGACGCCCCGGCGGTGGATGTGCACATCGTGACGCAGGAACGGGGCTGATTGGGCATGTTGGAGCATAAGCACATTCTGGTGGTGGACGACGAATCGCAGATCACGCGGGTGCTGCGGACGTCCCTTTCCAGCCACGGATACGACATTCGCGTGGCCAACGACGGCGAGACGGCGCTGGAGATCATGAAAGACTGGTCGCCGGACCTGGTCATCACCGACCTGGCGATGCCCAACATGGACGGACTGGAGTTGTGCCGGCGGCTGCGGGCGAAAACGCAAATTCCGATCATCGTGCTCTCGGTGCGGGGCGAGGAGCGGACCAAGGTCAAGGCTCTCGATGCGGGCGCGGACGACTACGTGACCAAGCCGTTCGGCATGGAAGAACTCCTGGCGCGCGTCCGCGTCAGTCTCCGCCGCGTGCGCAGGGAAGCCTCGGAACTGGAGCCGATAGAAGCCGGCGATTTCAAGATCGATCCCGGAGCCCGCACCGTTTTTGTAAAGGAGCGCGCCGTCCACCTCACGCCGAAAGAATTTGACTTGCTCGCATATATGGCACGCCACGCCGGCAAAGTCGTAACGCATCGCGCCCTGCTGGGCGCAGTCTGGGGTGGTGAGAGCACGGAACAGGTCGAATACCTGCGCGTGTTCGTGGCGCAACTCCGCAAGAAACTCGAGCCCTCGCCAAATTCCCCACGCTACATCGTGACCGATCCCTGGGTGGGTTATCGCTTCGAGCCCGGCGATTGATGGAGATTGATTGGTTCGCTTGACTTTATGACTCCATTACGAACCTCTTACGTCACTTTTATGGAGACGCCTGTTTAATCGAGGATGGCATCGGTCAGATAAGGCGTGCGTGGCATGATTGGGATGCTTTGCGCGTAGTCCAGAATAAATCTACGTTATGGCTCTTATGAAATTCATTCGTTAAAAGAAAACTCCGATGCAGAGCAGAAAAAGTATGCGTTGGACGCGCACTTGTTGGGCCGCTAGGGTCAACTTTCTGGCATCGGAAGGAACGCCAATTGCTTGCACACTCCAGTTAGCAACCAAATGAGAAGTCACTCCCATAGCGGAGCTGCGATCCTGCTTGTAAGCCTTCTATTAACTTAAAATCGGATTGGAACGACCCCGAAAGAAAGTCGGACCGGAAAGGATGCGAACTTGAAAATCACATTGGGGAGAAAGCTGAAAACCGCTACCGCCTTGCGCAACCGAGCTTTCATGCTTGTCTTGAGCCTCGCTTTTGGTCAAGCTCCACGCGGTTACGCGCAGACTGCGGCGCAACTGGATGCTCCGACGAAAGTGGCAGCCCTGCGCGAATCGTCCGCCGTGGCTGACGCAACTCCGGGCGGAACTGCAACCGCGCCAGATCCGCAGAGTTCTCAAGACATCTTAAAGGAGCTGGCGGCGATGAAGGCGCGGATCGAAGAACTCGAAGCGGAATTGAAGAGCCGTGCGGCCACGACAGAAGGAACTCCGGCGCCAGCTACTCTGGCAAGAACGACTGAAGCCTTGGCGCCTGCAGCTCCATTCGTGGTGGCGCAACCGTCGAGCGATTCCGCGGCCGCCGCGCTCACAAAAAAAGAAAAGATCGTACCTTTCTCGGATTGGGACTGGACCTGGCTCAATGGCAACCCGCGCAATAAGGACACGGCGTTTGACTCAAAGTTCTTCACCCCGGAGATCCGGGCCGACATTACCTACAACTACGACTTCAATAAGCCCGTTGATAACTCGATGGGCGGGTCGAGCGAACTGTTTCGCTCGAACGAAATCCAGTTGGAACAACTCGGCATCGGCGGCGACTTCCATTATGACAACGTTCGCGCCCGATTCATGACTCAATTCGGCATGTATTCCACGACGACGGTGCGCAATGATCCCAGCTACTCCAAGGGGCAATGGAATATCAACGATGCGGACCGCTACTTATCGGAAGCCTACGGCGGATATCACATCAATGCGCTGAATGGCATCAACATTGACGCGGGAATCTTTATGTCGTACGTCGGCTTGTTCAGCTATTACAACTTCGATAACTGGGCTTACCAACCTTCGTATGTTTCTTCCAACACGCCATGGTTTTTCGAGGGACTGCGAGTGCAGATTTTCCCCACCCCTCACTTGAAGATCGAGCCGTGGTTCATCAATGGATGGCAATCGTACGGCTCTGCCAACTCGAGGAAGGGTTTGGGTGGACAGATCAAGTGGACTCCGAGACGGTGGATCAACATCATCTCCAACAATTACGGCCTCGGCCACGACGACTTGTACATATCTAACCGCGGACGCATCCACACCGACGACAGCATCGAGATCAAATACTTCGACCGGCCGGGAAACCGCCTCGACAAGATGGCGTTCTCTTTTACCGCCGATATGGGTTGCGAATTTGGCCCGAGCACGGCCACCATAGCAGGCGTGAGTTGCCACGGTAACAAGAGGGACCCGCTTGCGCCAACGAGTGCCAATTTCCCGCAGGGCGGAATCGATCCTAAGCAGAGCTTTATCGGCTACATGATTTACAACCGCGCGTGGTTCAAGAAAGATACGTTCGGATTAACCGTTGGCGGCGGCCAAATTAACAATCCAGGACGCTATCTGGTTCTGGTCCCGCCCATTAATGGTGAGACGGCGTCTTCGGCGGCGATCAACGCGCCCTACTTTACCGGGAATCCCGGAGACCCATTCAAGGCCTGGGACAGTTCGATCACGTTTGATTACATGCCCAAGCAGTGGCTGACATTCCGCTGGGAGTACGACTATCGCCACGCGAATGTGCCGTATTGGACTGGGCGCGGCGGAGTTACACCACCTGGTCCGGGCGGTGTGCCTTATACCAACAATGGATTTCCGGAATACTATGCTTGCATGAACGGAAATTCGTCCATGCAAGAAACCCTCCTCGCCGCGCAAGGGCCTTCGGGTTGCGGCGGGCAAGGCAGCACCGTATGGTTCCCCGATCTGCGCAAAGACGAGTCGTTTGTCGACATCGATATCATGGTTAAATTCTGATCGTCACAAGAAGTTTAGTTGGGCTGCGCGATCGCGGTGAAGGATTCAAGCGCGGCCAGGCGAGCGCGCAACTCTCTCAGTTCGTGTTCGCCGAGCTTTTCGGCGCAGCCTGCCACCGTTCTCATTCCGCGTTCGACGAGAATACGACGGAACTCCGGATCGGGCGTCGAGGCGGCGATGTCGCCGAGGGCCCGCAGCAACCGCAAGCTGACGGCCACGTCGGTCTTCGAATACATGCGGATCTGCTCAAAGGCCGCCTCCAGCAAACGCTCGAAGCGGATCCATGCAATGCTGGCGCGAACGATGCCGGGCGGATCGTAGAGCAAGTCCTCGGGTGGCTCGCGCGATGCGAAACGGATCAGAATGCGGCTTAGCTGATCGATGCAGTTGATGGCAGTGGTGGGGTCGTTGACGGCGGGCGAGATCGCTTTCAACGCAACATCGACAATTTGGAGGACGCCAAACTCAACGTCCTGCTGCAAGGTTCGAGTTGGGCCGAAGTCGAACGCGGCCAGCAGTTCGGCTCTTCCTTCGGGGGATAGACGGTTGCCCTTGGAGATCATCAGCAGGGGGATTCCCGCCGGAACGAAGTGGCCGACCCGGCGCAGAACGCGGATGGTTACGTGATAGTGCTTGGCAATGGCGACCAGGCGTTGCGTATCGACAAAGCGGATGTAGCCGGAATCATGGCTCAAGACGGCCACCTCGCTCGGGTTGGGCCGAAGCGGTTCCGCATCCTTCAGGTGGTCCAGCAGATGCGGCCAGGGCATAAGCTCATCGATCATGGCTTCGGTTTCTTCCGCGATTCGGTTGACGATGTGATTGACACTGATGGCCTGCGAGATGTGGTGAATGAAAAAGAGCAGCAACCCAACGCAGATCAGCGCCAACACCATCGCGCCCAAGACGGTGCCTACGGGCGCGAACGGGGTAGGAAGCGAGCGCGCCGCCGGAAGCGCCGCCATGCAGTACAAGAAAGTGCCGAGGAAGATTCCGAGCGTCCATTGCGTCACGCGGTCCCGGGAAAAGCTGACGATGATGCGCGGGGAGAACTGCATTGATGCCAGGGTGAGCGTCATCAGGAGGATGGCGAACACGATCGACACCACCGTCATGATGGAAGCGGCGATGCCCGCCAGAATGACTTGGGCGACTTGCGGGTCGGCGTGCGAGGGAAACAGGACAGCGGGTACCCAGGCGCTGGCGACCGGAAACTCCTCTTCCAGCCACGACAGGAATGCGCCCGTGCAGCCCAGCGCCAGCGCGATGGTGAGCGGGCGAATCAAAAAGCCGCCACGCAGGTTATACATAGCGTGGCGAAGAATTAACGGCAGGCTTTTCCTCATGGCTCTATTCCGCACAAGTGTAGCGGGTCAGACCTTCGCGTACAAAGAAAAGCGGAGAAGTAAGCTGCTCTTTTTCTTTATGACTTCTTTACGTACTGCTTACCTCACTTTTATGGAGAGTCCTGTCTAATCCACGATGGCACAGGTCACCAGCCTGCTATCCGCCGGACGCCGGATCTTCGCAAAGATGAAAACCGGCTGAACGTCCTATACTGGTCAAGTTCCGATCGTGACGAAAAGTTTAGTTCGAGCTTGTTCGTGATTTGAAGGAGGTTGTGTGCAAGACCTGATCTTTGTTGTGGTCGCGATAGCGTTCTTTCTGCTGTCGCTGGCTTATGTGCAATTCTGCGATCGAATTCGCTGAGGGCAAATCAATATGAACGCTGAATCGATCATCATGCTGATCGTAAGCGCAGGGTTGATGGTCTACCTGCTGTATGCCTTACTGAGACCGGAGAAATTTTGAAATGACAACCAATGGCTGGATACAGATCTTCGTATTTCTGGCTGTGATTCTGGCGATCACCAAGCCGCTCGGCGTGTTCATGGCGAAAGTGTTCAGTCGTGAGCGCACCTTTCTCGACCCCGTGGTTCGGCCGATCGAGCGGCTGCTGTATCGTGTGACTGGCGTCGATGAAACGCACGAGATGCGCTGGACCGAATACGCCTTCGCCATGCTGCTGTTCAGCGGCGTATCCATGCTGCTGCTGTATCTGATTGAGCGGGTGCAGCAGTTCCTGCCGTTGAATCCGCAGAAGTTTGGGGCAGTCGCTCAGGCACTGGCCTTCAATACCGCGGCGTCTTTCGACACCAACACGAATTGGCAGAACTATTCGGGCGAGTCCACCATGAGCTATCTCACGCAAATGGCGGGACTCGCCTACCATAACTTTGCGTCGGCGGCGGTGGGGATTGCGCTGGCGATCGCATTCGTTCGCGGCATCGCGCGCAAGGAAAAAGAGACCCTCGGCAATTTTTGGGTTGACATGACCCGCTCCATCCTATGGGTGCTGCTGCCGGGCTGCATCGTCTATGCCCTGCTCCTGGTTTCACAGGGAGCCGTGCAGAACCTGAAGCCGTACGACACCGCGAAACTGGTCGAGCTGCAACAGGTCCAAAAGACTGGAACGGACGGCAAGCCGATGGTGGGGCCGGATGGCAAGCCGGTGATGGACACCGTGACCGACCAGACCATTGCGCAAGGACCGGTTGCTTCGCAAGAGGCGATCAAGATGTTGGGCACAAACGGAGGCGGATTTTTCAACGCCAACAGCGCCCATCCCTTTGAGAATCCAACCCCAATTAGCAACCTTCTGCAGATGCTTTCCATCTTCGCGATCCCCGCCGGACTTACTTACACGCTGGGCCGAATGACGGGGTCACCGCGTCACGGCTGGGCGGTGTGGGCAGCGATGGCGATTCTGTTCCTGTGCGGAGTTACAACGGCATACTGGGCCGAGGCCAGAGGCAATCCTTTGCTCCACGGAGTTGACCAACACGCCACCGCGATGCAGCCGGGCGGCAACATGGAAGGCAAGGAAGTACGCTTTGGCATCGCCAATTCGGCGTTATTCGCCACCGTCACCACCGATGCGAGCTGTGGCGCCATTAACGGCCAGCACGATTCCTTTACTCCGCTGGGCGGAATGGTGCCGCTGGTCAACATCATGCTCAGCGAGACGGTTTTTGGAGGAGTGGGCGCGGGCCTGTACGGCATCTTGATTTACGTGGTGCTGTCGGTGTTCATTGCCGGGCTCATGGTTGGGCGCACGCCGGAGTATCTGGGCAAGAAGATTGAAGCCTACGACGTGAAGATGGCGATGCTGGTCACGCTGGTTTTCCCGCTGATCATTTTGGTACTCACGGGAATTTCATCGGTCGAGGGATTTGGCACCTCGAGCATCAACAATCCTGGTCCGCACGGCTTGACCCAAATCCTCTACTTGTTTACGTCGTCGGCAGGGAATAACGGATCCGCGTTCGGCGGCATAAACGGCAACACGCTTTGGTATAACACCGCGGGCGGGTTCACGATGCTGGTGGGTCGCTTTTTCATGATCATTCCCATGCTGGCGATTGCCGGCAACCTGGCGAAGAAGAAAACGGTGCCCGCTTCGGCGGGTACGTTCCCGGTGACCACGCCGCTGTTTACCGTGCTGCTGGTGTCGGTGATTGTGATCGTGGGAGCGCTGACATTTTTCCCGGCCCTTAGCTTGGGGCCTGTGCTGGAACACCTGCTGATGATGGCAGGGAAAACTTTCTGAGGCGGCAAATGGCAGAAAAGAAAAGCAAGAGTTTGTGGGACGCAAAAATCATACGGCGGGCGCTGGTCGACGCGCTGGTCAAACTCGATCCCCGCACCATGATGAAGAACCCGGTCATGTTTGTGGTCGAGGTTGGCGCGGTGGTGACGACCGTGCTGTTATTTCGCGAGAAACAGAGCTTTGCATTCAATCTGCAGATCACGCTGTGGCTTTGGTTCACGGTGCTGTTTGCGAATTTCGCGGAAGCCATGGCCGAGGGGCGCGGCAAAGCACAGGCCGACACGCTGCGCAAAGCCCGTTCTGAAACCGAGGCCAAGCGCTTGCTGCCGAACGGTTCCACAGAAACGGTGCCGAGTGGAAAGCTGCGTTCCGGCGATGTCGTAATGGTGATCGCGGGCGAACACGTGCCGGGCGATGGCGAAGTCATCGAAGGCGTTGCCTCGGTGGACGAGTCCGCGATTACGGGAGAATCCGCGCCCGTGATCCGCGAAGCCGGAGGAGACCGGTCGGCGGTCACCGGCGGCACGCGCGTACTTTCCGATGTGATTAAAGTCCGCATCACTTCGAATCCAGGAGAAACCTTCCTCGACAGAATGATCGCTTTAGTCGAGGGCGCCGAGCGGCAGAAGACGCCGAACGAAATCGCGCTCAACATTCTGCTGGCGGGCCTAACCATCATTTTTCTGCTGGCGGTGGTTACGCTGCAGCCTTTCGCGATTTACTCGGGATCGCCGCAGACGGTATTTGTGCTCGTCTCTTTGCTGGTCTGCCTGATTCCGACCACGATTGGCGGCCTGCTGTCCGCCATCGGCATTGCCGGCATGGACCGCCTGGTGCAGCACAATGTGCTGGCGATGTCCGGGCGTGCCGTGGAAGCTGCCGGAGACGTGAACACGTTGCTGCTCGACAAGACGGGAACGATCACGCTCGGCAATCGCCAGGCAGCGGAGTTCATCCCGGCGCCGGGGATTACGACGGCGGAGATGGCCGATGCCGCGCAACTCTCTTCGCTTGCCGACGAGACGCCCGAAGGCCGGTCGATTGTCGTGCTGGCAAAAGAGAAGTACAGCCTGCGCGGCCGGGAACTGGCTTCGCACGAAGCGGTGTTTGTCCCCTTCACCGCGCAAACGCGCATGTCGGGCGTGAACCTGGACGGCCGCGAGATTCGCAAAGGAGCGGTCGACGCCATTATCAAGTACCTAAATCAGTTCGGCACCTCGCTGCCGCGCGAGGTTCAGGCGAGCGTGGAACAGATCTCGCGCTCGGGAGGAACTCCGCTGGTGGTTGCGGAGAATCAGCGCGCGCTGGGTGTGATCTACCTAAAGGACATCGTTAAAGGTGGGATGCGCGAGCGTTTCAATCAACTGCGCGCCATGGGGATCAAGACCGTCATGATCACCGGCGACAATCCGCTGACGGCGGCGGCGATCGCGCGCGAGGCGGGCGTCGACGATTTTCTGGCGGAGGCAACTCCGAAAGACAAGATGGATCTGATTCGCCGCGAGCAGGCCGACGGCAAACTGGTCGCCATGACCGGCGACGGCACCAACGACGCGCCCGCGCTGGCTCAGGCCGACGTCGGAGTGGCCATGAATACCGGCACGCAAGCGGCGAAAGAAGCCGGAAACATGGTGGACCTGGATTCGAATCCCACCAAGCTGATTGAGGTGGTAGCGATCGGCAAACAGTTGCTGATGACGCGCGGAGCTCTTACCACCTTTTCGATCGCGAACGATGTGGCCAAGTATTTCGCGATCATTCCAGCGATGTTTGCCGGGACGTTTCCGGTGCTGAACGCGCTGAACGTGATGCGCCTTCAGTCGCCGCATTCCGCGGTGCTTTCGGCGGTTATCTTTAACGCGCTCATCATCGTGGCCCTGATTCCGCTGGCGCTGCGCGGGGTCAAGTACAAGGCAATGAGCGCCGAATCTTTGTTGCGGCAGAATCTGCTGGTGTATGGATTCGGCGGACTGGTGGTCCCATTCATCGGCATCAAGCTGATCGACATGCTTATCACCGGCATCAAGCTGATTTAGGCGCAGTGGACGGTGGTCAGTGGTCAGTGAATCGAGAAGATTATGAAGAAAAATCTGATTACGGCAATATTGATGACGATCGCGACGACGGTTCTGTTGGGAATTCTGTATCCCCTGCTGGTAACTGGACTCGCGCAGGTGATCTTTCCCAAGCAGGCCAACGGTGGGCTCATCCGCGGGAAGGACGGGGTGGTCATTGGTTCGCGGCTGATCGGGCAACCATTTTCGGGGCCTGGCTACTTTCATTCGCGGCCTTCGAACGCGGGCACAGGCTACGATGCCAGCGCTTCCGGTGGTTCAAACCTCGGCCCGACCAACGCGCAGTTGATCGCTCGGGTCAATGGAGACGTGGCCAAGTTGCAAGCCGAGAATCCCGGTGTTCCCATCCCCGTCGATCTGGTGACGTCATCGGCTTCGGGACTCGATCCGGATATTTCACCAGCGGCGGCGGAGTTCCAGATTCGGCGCGTGGCTGCGGAGCGCAAGATTTCGGAAGATGAAGTCGCGCACCTCGTCGTTGAGAACTCCGAGAACCGGCAATGGGGATTCCTGGGCGAGCCGCGCGTGAACGTGCTCGAACTGAATATTGCGCTCGATGCGCGCTACGGGCGCGTGCACTAGGCGGTCGTCGATCTACGGTGTCATCCTGCGCGAAGCGAAGGACCTATGGATTTGTGCCAGCCCCAATGCAAAGGTCTTTCGCTTCGCTCAAGATGACGACCTAGGCCCCTGACGCGAAGTTAAGGGACACTTAGGGCGCCAGACAAATCACTCGCAGCACGCCCGCGGCAACGGAAATCTCAGCGGGCGTCTCACATACAAACTCTCCATCAGCGTAGATCTCGATCGGGGTCTCGGTCTGCACGTGAATTCGCTCCGCCCGCGAGTATTCAACTTCGGGCAAGAGGAGATGGCGCCCGAAGTAGACTGTCGGAAACATGCAAAACAGTTTGAAGGGATTCAGCGTGTGGATGCGGCAGATGTCGAGCTTGCCATCGGCAAAATCCGCTTCGGGCGCGATGCGCATACCGTCGCCATAGAACTGCGTGTTGGCGAAGGCGGCGAGCAACGTTCGCTTTTCAACCTCGGTGCGATTCTCGCCACTGATCTGCGTCAGCCGCATGGAATAAGCCGGAAGTTTGAGCAGCCGCGGCAATAACGCCAGGGCATAGCCGCCGTTGCCGCGCAGCCAGCGGGGCATTCGGTTGGCGCTCCGAGTGACGGCAGAATCCAGACCGCATCCAGCGACGCAGCAGAAATAGTGTGTGCGTTCCGGCGCAGCGGATGGAACGATGACTCCGAGATCGATCGCCAGCGCCTGAATCTTCCCCGATTCGAAATCACGCCAAACGTGCAAGGAGTCGCGCATGGAGCGCAGCTTTAGTGCACGGGCAAAATCGTTTCCACTGCCTGCCGGGACGATGAGCACCGGAAGTTGGAGCCGCACCAGCGCGGGCAGATGACGGTGAATGGTACCGTCCCCGCCAAAAATGAGGATGGCGTCGGCGTCGCTGGAAGAGGCGGGCAGTCCCTCCAGCCACCCGGTTGGAGAGCCGGATTGAAACGGCTTCAAGTCAGCCGGCGAAGTTCCCAACCCGAAGATGACAGCGGCTCGCATGACTAAGCGTTAAACGTTCAGCGTTAATGCAAGTTCAGGGTCGCTGTGACCACAGGCAACTGCCGAGCTTGCGCTCGGCTTGGACCCTTCGACTTCGCTCAGGGCAGGCTCGCGAGGGCGCCCGTCCCCACACGAGCATCCCGACTACTTCGGCAGACACTTCTCCATGAAGTCCACCAAGTCTTTTTTCATTTTGTTGTGTTCAGCGCGATCGATGTAGACCATGTGCCCGGCGTTGTAGGTAGCGTACGAAACATTCTCACGGAACTGCGGACTGAGGTCGAGGTGATCCATGGTCCAGTTGGCAGCGGCAAAGGGTGTGGCCAGGTCGTAGTAGCCTTCCATCACCAGAATCTTCATGTACGGATTCTTGATCATGGCCGACCGCAACCCGCCCGCCGTGCTGGGAAAGCCCTCGACGGCGTTGCCCCACTCCCAGTCGCGGAAGCCGGGTTGGTCGTAGGCGAAAACCCTGTAGGGCATGTCGGACTTGTAATTCAGTTCGGTGCGCAGGTAATTGTTGAACGCCGAGGTGTAAGGCGGCAGAATGGCGGCGCTGGTTGGATCATAGAAACGATCGTCGCCGGGATTGGGGCTGCTGAAGCGGCCATCGAGGCGGCCCGCGACCAGTTTCTGGTCGAGCAACAACTCGTGAGTGAAGGTGGGGACGTCGATGCGCAGGTTATGCGCTTCGATCACTTCCGGACGCAGCCCGATGTAGCGCGACAGTTGCTCGACAATCTTGTTGTGTTCTTCGGGCGTCAGAGTATCGCCTTTGCCGAGCGCGAGCGCGTATTCATTGGACGACCAGCGCACGACTTCTTCGCGCGTTTTCGCCACATCCTGGGTGAGATCGGCGGAGAGCTTGTGGTGATAGCCGGCGATCATGTTGAACGTGGGCACCAGCAGAAAATAAGGCAGGTCGTTCGATTTGTTCCATTCCAAGGTCTGGAAATCCACAGCCATCGAGAGCAGGGTCACGCCGTTGAATGCGATGCCATGATCGGCTAAGTATCCGGCGATGCCGGCGGCGCGCGTCGTGCCGTAGCTTTCCCCGAGCAGGAAGAGTGGAGAGCTCCAACGATCGTAGCGCGAAATGTACAGGCGTATGAATTCTCCGAAGGCTTGTACGTCGCCTTTCACGCCGAGAAACTTTTTGGTAAGTTCGGCGGTCGCGGCCCGCGAGTAGCCGGTGGACATGGCGTCGACCATGACGATGTCGCTGCGATCGAGCAGCGTGTCGGGATTGTCTTCCAGACGATAGGGCGCTGCCGGCATAAAGCCGTTCGGCTGCAGCACCACGCGCTTGGGTCCGAGCGCGCCCATGTGCAGCCATACCGAGGCAGAGCCGGGGCCACCGTTGAACGCGAACGTCAGCGGGCGCTTGCCGGCTTCCTGTCCGTCGAGCGTGTAGGCGACGAAAAACATTTCGGCTTCCGTTTTGCCGTCGCCGCGCTTGAGGGGAAGCCTTCCGGCTGTCGCTGTGTAACTGAGAGTCTTGCCGTTGAGGGCGATCAGGTGATGCGTGATTACGGGCGGGACCTCCGCTACATCGTAATGTTCTTCCTTGTCGGCGGCTTCAGCCGATTCCACTTTCGGCGGCTCTGCGGGCTTGCCGCTTTCCGCGGACTTATCCGGAGTTGCGGAACTGGCCGACGTGGGTTGCTTTTTATCTTTCTTGGATGCGGCTTGCTTCGCATTCTCGGAAGTCGTGTCCTGCGATTGGTCTTGCTGCGCCACTGCAAACGGAATCATCAGCACGGCGCAAAAGAGAACTATCAAAATTCTCATGCTTGTCTCCCCAAGAAAAAAGATTGGACCAGCATTATAGCGTCTCCGCGGATGGCAGTTGAAAAAGCCGGAGGCAACTCCAGACGTGCTAGAATTTGATGCGCCTGAGACGCTTCCTCTGGACTGGGGGCGCATCAGCTCTCTCCACTGGCAATGACGGACTGAAAACGTGGCCCAGAATCCCAATGCCCAAAGCGACTCCATCACCTACGCCGATGCCGGTGTAAGCATCGATCGTGGCAACAAGACCAAGCAGCGCATCAAGTATTTGGCCCACAAGACTTTCACCAAGGGAGTGCTGAGCGAGATTGGCGGATTTGGCGGGTTGTTCTCAGTCGACAAAAAGTACTTGGACCCGGTGCTGGTTTCGAGCGTCGATGGCGTGGGCACCAAGTTAAAAGTCGCCTTCGAAATGAAAATGCACCACACCGTCGGCGCCGACCTGGTGAATCATTGCGTGAACGACATCGCGGTGCAGGGTGCGGCGCCTCTCTTCTTTATGGATTACCTGGCCACGGGCAAACTGGAGCCGGAAGTCGCGGAAAAGGTTGTGGGCGGACTCGCCGAAGCCTGCAAGCATAACGGCTGCGCGCTGATTGGCGGCGAGACGGCCGAGATGCCGGGATTTTATCCCGAAGGTGAGTACGACCTCGCCGGGTTCATTGTCGGAGTGGTCGAACGGGAATGCATCATCAGCGGCAAAGATGTACAGGTAGGGGATTGCGTGCTCGGCCTGCCCTCGAACGGTTTGCACACCAACGGATACTCGCTGGCTCGCAAACTGCTTTTTGAAATCGCGGGCTATTCTCCGGAGACCTTTGTCAGCGAGATCAAGAACAAGGTCGGCAATGAGCTCATGCGCACCCATCGCAGCTACTGGTCGATCATTCGGAAGATGATCGCGGGCGAGTGCGTGGCGGCACTGGCGCATATTACCGGCGGCGGCATTACCGAGAACCTGCCCCGAGTGCTGCCCAAGGGCACGTCGGCCGTGATCGAACTCGGTACCTGGCCGGTTCTTCCCATCTTCGAACATCTGCAGAAACTCGGTAATGTGGCTGAGGAAGAAATGCTCCGCACCTTCAATATGGGCCTGGGTATGCTGATCGTGGTTCCCGCCAAGAAATTCAAGAAAGCGCAGACGCTGCTGGAGCGCGCCGGAGAAAAATTCTATAGCGTTGGACGAATTGTTAAGGGCGATCGCAAGGTGATGTTCAGCTAGGAGCGGCTGTTGGCTATTGGCTTTTGGCTGTTCGCGATTCCCTTTCATGACAAAGACTGGCTCGCCCTTCGATTTTGTCCGTGCCTCGCTGCCTCCGTGGTGAATAATGTTGTCCTATGAAGAACCTCGGCATTCTGCTATCCGGACGCGGCTCCAATTTTGTGGCTATTGCCGACAGCATTGTGGCGGGCAGGATTCCCAATGCCCGCATTGCCGTCGTGATTTCGAACCGCGCCGGTGCACCCGGCGTTGAAATCGCCCGGCAGCGCGGCCTTAACGCGCTGGTCATTCCGTCGAAGGGCAAGCCGCGCGAAGAGCACGACCGCGACCTTGTGGTTGCACTTCTCGACAACCGAGTCGATCTGGTCTGCCTCGCGGGTTACATGCGCCTGCTCTCGCCGTGGTTCGTGCGGCAGTTTCCCGCGAAGATTCTCAACATCCATCCGTCGCTGCTCCCGTCCTTCCCGGGACTGGAAGCGCAGGAGCAGGCGTTTGCCTATGGCGTGAAGGTGTCAGGCTGCACGGTGCATCTGGTGGATGAAGAACTCGATCATGGCGCGATCATTGTGCAGAAAACCGTGCCCGTGCTGGACTCCGATGACGAGCACACGCTGGCGGCGCGAATTCTCGAGCAGGAACACATCGCCTACACGGAAGCGATCAAGATTGTGCTGGAAGGGAAGTTTGAGATCGCGGGCAGGCGGATGGTGAGAGGTCAGAAGTGAGAGGTCAGATTGCAGAGGTAAGAATCCAAAATTCAAAAGAGCGCCGGTTTTCACCTCTGGAATCTGACCTCTGACCTCTGCAATCCCATGCAATCCTACATAATGAGTTCGTTCGTTCTCCTCGCAATCGGGTGCTGCATCACCTCTAGCTCGTTCTTCACCAGGTTCAGCCCGTAGACGCACTGCTCAAACCTTTGTGAGAGTTGCGCGAACATCGGCGCCACCTTGGCGTATTCGAAGTGCTCGAACTTCGAAACGATGTAGTAGCTCTCTTTCCCGGCCTTCACCCAATCCACGAAGCCCTCGACCCGCTGGCGGCGCAGGCGATAATGATTGATGCTCTCCGGAAACATTCCGGCGTGGAACAGAGTGAAGTCGCCAATGTGCTTGCGGACCTGGCGCTCGCGGTCGAACGAGGGCGCCGGCCCGTAGATCGGGTCGGACTCGATCAGCATCTCGCCGACATCGTTCAACGGCTTGCCCGACGCATTGCGGATTTTCAACAGCTGTTCGGCATCGCAAAACTCCGCCAGCAGATGGGCGACGTAGCTCACGACTTGCGGATCGCGAATTCCAATCTCCTCGGCATAATGACGGCCGACCAGTTCACGAAACAGTTGCTGCAGCGGGTGCGACTCCGGAATTTCCATGGCCCCACTTCCTTCCCCAATCAGACCCCTATGGTTCCCTATCGGAACAAGAGCACGTGCGGATTAGATACCGTGAATCCCGATCTAACGCAAGTGCCCATCGGAGCCACTATGTGATTAGAAGCAGGCACAGGGCGCTGGGTTTACGCGTATCTACTGGCAGCCAAAGCAGGCGGCTGCTAATTTCCGCATCGCGTGGATCGAAAAATTCGTTTGCTGAATCTATTTACAGAAAAAGAACGGGAAAACGGAGGCGAAGTGGAGCGAATCAATATTTCAAGCGGAACGCCGTGGGAGCCGATTGTCGGTTACTCTCGTGCGGTTCGCGTAGGCGCGCATGTCCATGTTGCGGGCACAACCGCAACTGGAGCTGACGGCAAAATCGTTGGTGCGGGGGATGCGTACGGGCAAGCGGTTCAGACTCTCAAGAACATTGAACGCGCGCTGGAGCGGGCCGGAGCTTCACTGCAAGATATCGTCCGCACGCGCGTGTTTCTTATCAACATTGCGGATTGGGAGAAAGTGGGAAAGGCGCACGGAGAATTTTTCCGCGACATTCGGCCCGCGTGCACCATGATGGCGATCACGGCCCTGGTTTCTCCGGAGATGCTGGTGGAAATCGAAGCGGAAGCGATCGTGCCTGACGGAAAGTAAATGGGATGGCGGAAGCCGGGAACGAGAGCCGGACTTCCGCCATCACCTGGCCTGATAGCGCGAACCGTTAGCGGCCTTTCTTGCGGGCGACTTTTTTCTTCGCCGCCTTCTTGGCGGGCTTCTTCGCGGCTTTCTTCGCCGGTTTAGTTTTTTTCTTCGCAGCCGGTTTCTTCGCAGCTTTCTTCGCCGGCTTCTTGGCCGCTTTTTTCTTAGCGGGCGCTTTCTTTACGGGCGCCTTCTTGGCCGGCGCCTTCTTCTTCGGAGGAGCGCTGGGGCCGCCACCACCACCCGATGGAGTTGCAGGCGCGGGTTCTCGCACTGGTGGCGGCGCGGCAATCTCGTCGCCCTCCTCTACGAGAACAGGTTCTTCCTCTTCCTCTTCTTCCTCTTCTTCCAATTCCTCCAGCGATTCGCCATAGGCGCCGCTGTCGCTGTACTCATCCGTCTCATCGTCCCGACCATACAGAGTCGGATCATCGAAGCCCATATCTCCTCCTGCGTATTTGAGGTCACCCGCACGCCTGCGCGCACGGGGCCTGGGAATTAGGATAACCGCTGCGAAACTGCACTGCTTGTGCGTAACGGCGCGTGATTATAGCACGGACAGTTTCACCGGGCAGTATCGTGCATTCTTCGCCGATTTGCGAGGAAATTATGAGGAAAGTTGCAGGGAAGAGAAAAGTTCCGCAAGGCCAGGCGAATCAAAAGCGAAACGGCGGAATGGCGCCATTATTCGTAGGCTAAGGCGTCGATGGGATCCTTCTGCGCCGCCTGGATCGCCGGATACAGCGCGCCGGCAATTGCGCCGGCGATGGCAATCAGGGTTGCGCGCACGATCCAGCCACTATCCACTACCACCTGCAGCAGCGGGAATTTATGCGCCAGGGCGGCCCGGGCCGCCAGACTCACCACGATACCCAGCACGATGCCACCGAGCGCCAGCAATGCCGTTTCCCGCAACACTACATTTACGATATAGAACTTCGACGCCCCCATCGCCTTCAGAATGCCGATTTCGCGCGTCCGCTCCATGACTGCCGTGTACATGGCCTGGAAGATCACGATGAATCCGATGACCACCGAAATGCCGACCACGACGTGAATGAAAGTGGAGAGTCCCGGAACGTTGCTGGTGGTCATCATGGCCAGGTAGGACGCCATGGAATTCGCCGCGTAGCGCTCCATGCCGGGGACTCGTTTGATCTCGTCGACCACCGTGTCCGCGTTCGCCGGGTCGTCGAGTTTGAGATAGAAGATGGTGGCCTTGTCCCTGGCGCCGATCAGATCTTGCAGCGTGGCAATGGGAACGAACTTGCGCCCGCCCTTGCCGCGCTCCACGATCCCCGAGATGCGGAATTTATGGTTCAGAATGTCAATCGTGTCGCCGACTTTAGCGTGCTTAGACTCAGCGAAAAGATCGTCGACCAGGACATCATTCGGCCCCTGGAACGGACCGCCCTGCAAATAGTGAAAGCCCGCCGACATGCTTTCGTAGCTGGGCAAATCGATTCCCGTAATCATCTCGAAGAACGATCCCGCTGATGTGGTCTGTTGGACTACGGGCGCGACACTCCTGACGTGGGGCAGCTTGGCCAGCACGCCTCCCACCTTGATCGGCATGGGCGCGCTCGAAAGTCCAGCGATGAACGACGATCCCGGCGGCAGCACCAGCACGTCGGCCCCGATGCCGGCGGTGCGGGTGCGGCTATCCTGCATCATCCCCAGGCAGAGGCCCACGATCAGCAGGATCAGCGTGACTTCAAGCGCCACGGCCACAATGCTGATCAGCGAGCGCACCGGCCGGTGCACCAGATTTCCGAGGATCATGCGATTCATCATGTTTTTTCCGGAGAACTACTTGCGTTTGGTGCCCGACGTCTTTCCTGTGCCGGAACTAGCCTCATCGAGGTGCACCACGATTGCCCCAACCGGCTGCTCCAGCAAAAACTGGTCGTCGGTCAGCGTCTTATTGATTTCGAGTTTGACCATGCCCAGGGTGATGTCGTAATTCTCCCGCGGCCGTTCGATCTGTATCGTACTCGGGAACATAGTGCCCCCGTAGTCTTTGTAATCCTGGTAGTGGGCATCGGTGGCGACGTTTCCCTGCTGGTCATAGATCCTTTGCCGGTAGGGCAGGAGGTCGATCCGGCTGAAATCGATCTTGCGGGACAGGTAGGCGCCCTGAGGGCCTTTGCGGATCACCAGCAGGCTGTAATTCGGCTGTTCGACCCGATGCCGCTTCGCGTCCAGGACGGTCTCATAACCGTTTTCCAGCACGGCATCGTCCCGGCCGATTTCGGGCAGCAGGAGCGCGTCGTAAATGTATTGTGGCCGCATGTTCTCCAGGCGCTTGTCGGGCTGGTAGTTGTCGGCGTTGTCCGAACCTACCACGAACTTATTCTGCGGGGGGATCCAGAGCTTGAATTCCTGGCCGTCGCTGACCATGTCGAAGGCCGTGTTTCGCACCAGGGGCATCAGGCCCTTCATGCGCAGCATGGACGGTTTGCGCGCCAGCACGTAGCCGCGAATCTCTTTGTAGTCGGTGGCCGTGGCCTGGCCATTTTTCAGGTCTACAGACGAAGCGTCGATATCCACAGTTGCCTGCATGGACTGAATGCCGGCGGCCTGCCTGTTGACGTAGTCGATGAGTTCCTGCTGAGTCGCACTTTTCAGCGGCCGGTCGGAGTACGGGCGGTCCAGAGTGCGGGTCCTGAACAGGCAGCCGCTAAGCGGAAAGGTAGCCGCCGACAGAAGCAAGAGCAAAAACAGACGAAGATGAGGGCGATACATTCCTATACCAGTACCTGGGAAAACTTTTGTCACATTGGTGTCTAATTAGTATAAGGCAGGGAAGGCTTCCGTGCTTACCGGATGCCGAGTGCGCGGCGATAAGCCGCTACGTTCCGATTGTGCTCTTCGAGGCTGCGGGCGAAGCGGTGGTGCCCATTGCCATCACTAACAAAATAAAGAAACTTCGTGCTGTCGGGGTGCATGGCAGCTTCCAGCGCGCTTCTCCCCGGATTGCCGATTGGCCCGGGTGGCAATCCCGGGAAACGATAAGTGTTATAGGGAGAGTTCACCGCCAGATCGTCGTGATGAAGGCTTCCCCGGTACGTGCCCGCCAGCAACTCCGCGTAAATCACGCTCGGATCGGCATCGAGCGCAATTCTTTGCGCCAAACGGTTGTAGTAGACGCTGGCCACGAGCGGCCGTTCCTCCGGAGCCGCTGTCTCCTTTTCGATGATCGACGCCATGGTCACGACTTGGGCCACGTCCGAGTTCGGACTAGAGGTCAGCCCGGTCTGTTGCGCCACCTGCCGGAACTGATGCACCATTGCCGCCGCCATTTCCTCCAGGCTCTCGGTCCGCGTGAACTGGTAGGTGTTGGGGAACAGATACCCCTCGAGCGACTTGGCGTCCGGCGCGAGATCCGAGATCAGCTGCGTCTGGGTTTCGGCAACGTGCACAAAATCGGCCGCCGACCCGAGCCCCGCGTCTTCCATGGCTTTCGCGATGTCGAACATCGTGTAGCCTTCGGGGATGGTGACCACGTGGAAGTAGATATCGCCGCGCGCGATCCGGTCGTAAACCTGTCGAAGCGTTGCCTCCCGCTCAAAACGATACTCGCCCGCCTTCAACGATGGCTTGGGGTGCAACTCATGCCAAAGCCGGAAAGCGAGTTCGCTGCGGATTACCCCGGCCTTCCTTAACTCGGCGGCAATCCTCCGCGTCGAATATCCGGAATGCAACAACAGGGAAGTATTGGCAGGGGGGGTAACCGGCACATAGACCAGCCAAGCCACCCAACCGCCAGCGGCGAGGACGATAACCAAGAAGAGTGTGATCAGGGTGCGCAAGGCTTTAGTGTAGAGGGCTTTTCGGAATGGGACAAAGTAGCGAGAGTAACGAGATTCCAAAAGGGCTTTCTCGGCGTTCTCTGCGTCTCGGCGGTGAAACAGTCTACTCGCCCAGCCAGTCCGCATACGGCTTCATCGACTCGACGTGGTCGAAGACGATCTTGATCGCGCCCGTGATTGGGATGGCGAGCACCAGTCCGACCGCGCCCCAGACCGCTCCCCAGAACAGCAGCGCGAGCGTGACCGCCAGCGGATTGATTCTCAGCCGGCTCCCCAGCAGCTTCGGATAGAGAACGTTTAGCGCGAAAAGATGCAGTCCGATTACGCAAAACACCACGATCACCAGGTCTCCCGGCTCCAGTTGTCCCAGGCCCACCAGGATCGGCGGACCCATCGACAGCACGATTCCCAGGTATGGAACCAGGCTCAGAAAGCCGCTGAGAAAACCGACGAAGTAGAAGAACGGAACGTGCAAGAGTCCGAAAATCGCGATGCTCACTGCCGAAATCAGTAGTCCGATCAGCAGGTTCCCGACAATGAAGCTCTGCAACATTTTCCCGATCAGCCCCAGCGTTACGTATGCCGTGTTCCGGTGCTGCAAAGGGAACAGCATTACCGTGGCCGAACGCGCGTGGCTCTGCCAGGTCAGCAGAAAGTAGGCCAGGAACGGTATGAACGACGCGGCCAGCAGGATGTCGGTAAAAGTACCGGCTCCGTGGGTGAGCACCTCGGACCAACTCTGCACCTGCCGCACTGGCACTACATTCTTGGCATCCGGCTCGCCGACCGCCTCGCCCGTTTTCTCGAGGCGTTCCGCGTTCTTCTGGAAGGGCTGCAGGATGGAGCGGATCTTCTGCGAATACTTCGGAAGGTTGTCGGCAAAAATGATGGCCTGGTTGTACGACGCAACGGTGATGCCATAAAGCAGCGCCAGCAACGCCACCACGCTGATCAGCGCCGCTGTGGCTCTTGGAATATGCAGATACTCCAGCGCCTGTACCACCGGAGAGAGCGTGAAGCTCAGCAAAACAGCAAAGAACAGCACCGCCAGCACCGATTCGCCGTAGTAGGCGAACATGACGATCAGGGCCATGCCGAGCAAGGTCAGCGACCAGTGATGCCCGCTTCGTGTGTCCGTGGTCCCCATACCGTTGTGGTTGCTCGCCTGCCCTCGATTTGAGCGTTCAATCAGCACGTAGACTTCATCTTCCGGCACCAGCCGAGATTGTCGCCATGCGAGTCTCCAATGGCATTCTAGCCGAACAGGAAGAGCAGCGGGATTATGCTTGCGATCGCGAGGGGTACCACAATACCGAACGTTACCGCCTTCCGCCCTGACACCCAGCGTTCACGAACTGCTCGGATCGCAAGAAAGCCCATGACTGGAAGGTTTATCAAGACTGCTGTCACCACACCCGGCGTGTATGAACGGAATACCAGGGATGCCGGGATGTGGGGGATGAATACATTTGCGAGCATGGCGACTATATACCCGAACGTCAGGTAGGCCCAGACACTTTGTTTGCCCTTTCGCGCGCTAAGGTACGTGACAACGAAGGCGGCGACGGTTAATCCGGCAAGGGCGAATCGAAATGCGACCGGATTGGGCTGCATGGGAACTTCCCGGGCATGCCGGATCCACCACGCTGGGAACCAGATCGCTTCTTCGGAGTTGTGCAATGTGACGGCCAGTGGAAAGAGCCACTGCAGCTTTTGGAAAGACATCGCGACGCCCTTGGCAAAATCCCTTAGAAATTAACCCCACAGTCTGACGTCCGCAATGCTTTTCTACCGCTGCCATCTACAATTGAGGGATGCACGCACCTGGGACGCCCGGCTATGGCCGCATCATGGCCCTCGATGTCGGCTCGAAAAGAATTGGAGTCGCGGTCACGGACGCGCTCGGCATCACGGCGCAGGGGTTAGATACGATCCAGCGGCAGAACAAACGCCGCGATCTGGAGGCGCTCGGACAAGTGCTGGCGAAATACGAAGTGCGGGAGATTGTGGTCGGACTGCCTCTACGCTTAAGCGGCGCGGAAGGAACACAATCGGGAAAGATGCGCCGTTTCGCGGACGATCTGCACGCTCACTTCGGCTTGACCGTCCATCTGTGGGATGAGCGCTGGACCTCAACCGAAGCCAACCGCCTGCTGCGCGAAACCGATCTATCCATCAAAAAGAGGGGACAAGCGGTTGACCGCATGGCCGCCATCTTGATTCTGCAATCCTGGATGGAAGCCCACGCCGCCCGTTGACTGTAGAGACGGGGCTTGCCGCGTCTCTACAGCGAAGCGGGACCGCTAAGCGCGGTTACGACGCCAGTTCGGAAATTTCCGGGAAGCGCAGATTACACTTTATCAGCGCCTTGGTGAGCGCCTCTTCGATCAGGCTCTCCGCGCAGTTGCGCGAGATGGCGATTTCGCTGACCAGCAAATACCGGGCGCGCTCCAGCATCTTTTTTTCGCGGAAGGAAAGCGACTTGCCCTGTCCCAGGACGAGCAGGCTCTTCAGCACCGCAGCCACGTCCGTGAGCGACCCGGTGCGCATGCGATCGGAGTTTTCCTTGAACCGGTCTTTCCAGTCGGCCGCGTTGATGCACTCGCCGGACGAGAGATAATCCACGATTTTCTCGACCTCGCCATTGCGCACCACGGGACGCATCCCGACGCTGCTCACATTCGCGAACGGCACCATCACCTTCAAACTGCTAGCTGCGATTTTCAACAGGTAGAATTTCTCGACGGTGGCGCCCATGGTCCGGCTGCTGATTTGTTCAATAATCCCGACGCCGTGGTTGGGGTATACGACCTTATCGCCGATGTGGAAAACACCATTTGCGCTCATGGAGGGGCCCTCGCCCGAGGGTGCGGAGAACTGCTCCTAGTCTAGCCGAGCGCGGCTTCTAAGGCAACGAAGAAGCGGCGCTCGCCAGGCCAGTACGGCCATGGATCATCGATGGACCCACGTCCTTTCGGCCAATCCCGGCCTAAGTCGTGTCGGTTGAGTGGGATGGGTCTGAGCAGGCTGGACCGTGGTGTGGCTGCGTGCATCGGAACCGGAGTGCCACTCCCAATTGGGCGAGAGTTATAATCTCCAGTGGATGACCGAAGAGATCAAGAAAAAGATTCGGGACGAACTCAACACGCTCGAGCATGAGCTGGCCTTCGATATCCCGAAGGAGATCAAAAAGGCCGTCGCCATGGGCGACCTCAGCGAGAACGCCGAGTATCACACGGCCAAGCAGCGCCAGGAGTATCTGAAGGCGCGCGTTCGCCAACTGGGCAAACGGCTGGCCGAACTGTCGCTGATCAACATGAACAATATCCCCAAGGACAAAGTCGGCCTGGGCTCGACCGTGACGATTTTCGATGGCACCAAGAATGAGGAAATGCAATACAAGATCGTGATGAGCGAAGAGTCCGACGTGGCCGCCGGCAAGATTTCGACGACCTCGCCGATCGGTCGCGCTCTGCTGAATAAAAAAGTTGGCGACACGGCTACGGTCGTCACCCCCGGTGGAAGCCGCGAAATGGAAATCCTGAAACTTTCCACCATGCACGATCTCGCCGAGGCCAAGCTGGAAGCGGAACTGGAAGCGCTGCCGGAACCCGAACGGGAGTCGGAGTGAGCCGCACTAGTATGAGGAATGCCACATGAGCGGACGCTACATGAGTTGGACCAGCGGATTCGGCCGCGCCTGCGGCGTTTTGCTCGACGCCATTGTGCGCCTGCTGGCTCTCTCGCGCATCAATCCGAACGCCCTGACCGTGATGGGCCTCGTAGTCAACACCTACGCGGCGTTTTTGTTTGGATACGCCAACGGCGACAACCAGCGCCGCATGTTCTTCTATGCCGGCCTGGTCATCATTGGATCGGGATTCTTCGACTTGGTCGATGGCCGCGTCGCCCGCGCCTCAAACCAAGTCACACGCTTCGGTGGTTTTTTTGATTCCGTGGTCGACCGCTACAGCGATGCGTCGCTATTCTTCGGCTTGCTGGTTTTCTACGCTCGCGGCAACCGCTTCTTCTACGTCGTGCTGACGGCGCTAGTCATGATCAGCGCCATCATGGTGAGCTACGCCCGCGCCCGCGCCGAGTCGCTCATTGGCACCTGCCGCGTCGGTTTCATGGAACGTCCCGAGCGTCTGGTGCTGCTGATCATCGGAGCGCTGTTCAACGTCATGGCGCCGGTGCTGTGGGTGATCGCCGTGCTCTCGACCATTACCGTAATCCACCGGGTCATCTACACCTGGCAGCGGACAACGGAGATGGATGATCGCGCCCGGGCCGCATAAAGGCTCTGGTGGTTCGGACCATCGAAGGAATCAGCCCAAAAGTTGGATGTGTGGAATGCGATGGGTAAAAGAAGAACCGCTTTTTACAGAACTTCTCACTGAAGCACATGAATGTATTTTTGTAGATAGCAGACGTAAACCCACAGATCTCCGACGGCTGATTTTCGACGATGTGGCATTGCGGAGGCCTGAGTTCGCCTGCCTTTTGCAAACACTATTGGGGCTGTCCGGGGATTCTAAATGCTACTATCTTGTACTCAGTCCGGACCCGGTTCACTACTTTCATCGTCAATTCAACAAGTATCCTCTGCTTGAAATTGACTATGGCGATTCGAACGAAAGCTACCTGGCGTTTTTGAACGAAGATCCTGGCGGAAGTCCTGCCGATGCTGTTGGTATCAACTGGTGGGCCTGTGTGATCTTGCCTCCGTCACGCAAGTGGTTCAGTCATTTACTGCGATCTGCGAACGACAATGGCGGGCACCTGTGGATTCCCCGTGACTGGGCGGAGAGGGTTATTGAATGGCACCCCTACCTGAGGGTTGAACCCGGCGGCAACGGCATTGATTGAAAGGCATCCCGCATAATTTTCATCCCTTCTAGGAATAACACTTCCACCGCCTCCTGCTAAACTATCCCCCGCAACTTCCCGCAAGGACTGAAAGTGCCAAATCCTGTTCTGGTCGTACACGGCGGCGCCTGGGCCATTCCCGACGACATGGTCGAGGCGCACCTCAACGGCGTGCGCAATGCGGCTGCCGCTGGGTGGCGCGTGCTCGAACGCGGCGGCTCGGCTCTCGACGCGGTCGAAGAAACCGTGGTGGTGATGGAAGACGACGAAACCTTCGATGCCGGCCGCGGCAGTTTTCTGAACCGCGACGGCAAGGTGCAACTCGACGCTTTCATCATGGACGGCGCAACCCTGCGCGGCGGCGGCGTCGGTTGCGTGGAGCGTTTGCGCAATCCGGTTCGCGCCGCCCGGAAAATTCTTAGCGACAGCCCGCACGTCTATTTTGTCGCCGAGGGCGCCGAGCGCTTCGCCGCCGAGCACGGCGTCGCTCTTTGCCGCAACGAAGATCTCGTCATCCCGAGGGAAGTCGAGCGCCTGCGCGAGTATCAGTCGCAGGACTCAATCCATGGCAACGATCTGTTCGCGCCCGAAATTTCGCACGACACCGTCGGAGCCGTCGCTCTCGACCGCGATGGCAAAATAGCGGCTTCCACCTCAACCGGAGGCACGCTCAACAAAGCTCCCGGACGGCTCGGCGATTCGTCGCTGATCGGTTGCGGCTGCTACGCCGACAATCTCAGCGCCGCCGCGTCCACTACCGGATGGGGCGAACCGATCATGAAGCTGGTGCTGGCAAAGTGGGCGGCGGATCGCGTCGAATCCGGCAACCTGCCCGAGTGGGTCGCGAAAGAAGCGATGAACTATCTGAAGCAGCGCCTCAACGGCCACGGTGGAATCATTCTGCTTGATGCTCAGGGCCGCTTCGGAATCGCCCACAACACTCCGCGTATGGCCTGGGCGCTTCGTAAGGCAGAACAACAAGAAGCCGGAATCACGCGCAACGCCTAAGTTATGAAAGGACTCGAGCAACCAAGAATGTCGCCGTTCTCTTCTGTGCCCGCGGCGTGAGGGGTTCGCATTTCACTGAGAACTGACAACTGAGAACTGAGAACTGGTTCTAGAATTCCACATGAGCCCGCAGGCTCGGCACCACAACTGGCCCCCGGTCGCGGTTGTAGCCGGGATTGTTGATGTGCTGCACTCCGGGAGCGATATAGATTCCCCGCCAAAAGTGTATCGTGTAATACGATTCAACGATGTTCTCCCGTCCGTAGTTCAACCCGCCATCGCCCAGCAGGAAACCAAGGCCGCCATCCGCCAGATATACCTGGTGATCTTTCTTGATGCCGTTCGTCACGAAGGCAATGCCGGCACGGTCTTGCCTGCGATGCCATAGGGCGCCATTCAGCCCCACGCCTTGATTGAACGTGGAATCAATCTCGGTGTAGGCAAAGGATTCGGTTTTTCCGTTGTCCCATCCCCAACGGCCATATGCGGTTACGTTGCGCATGAGATTCTGTTCGAGGTTGATGCCGAATCCATATTTGCGGGTGATATGCCACGGGTGGTCAGTGATATCCGGAACTGTGATCAAGCCCTTCTGCCGCTGCGCAATATACAGCGCAACCGCATCACGGTAAATGCCCATATTGGCGTAGTTCGTGTAAGCGAGCAGTCGCACGACGCCGGGTTTCTTAGGTATGACGCCATGGCGCAGTTCGTATTCCCAGTTTTCCGCATGAACTTGCCACGGCCGCCACACCAGATCGATTCCGTTCGCGACCTTCGGCATGAGCGCTTCGGCGAAGCGGAAACCCCAGTTGCGGTCCTCATAGTCCGCCACCACGCCCACGGTATAGCCGCGCGTGTCGGCGGCATAATCAAAGGCGCCGTTGTTGTCCACGGACCAGTTGATGAATTGAAGATGCGTGTCGGAGCCTACCGAATTCTGATCGCAGAAATCCGGCAGGCTGAACTTGCCGAAGCGAATTTCGAGGCGGCGCCGTGGCAACTCATCGAACAGCGATAGAAAAGTACGATCGTTCTCGACCTTGTCCTTGCTCAACGCGAACACTTTGTGGATCATGCCGCGCCCCAGGTACGGCAATTTGCTCAACAGCGGATTGCGCACAATGTCCAAATCCGTATTTCCCGCCAAACCCAGGCCGGTGCTGAGCGCCTGGCCACCAGCTTCTTCGATGTCCACCAGAAGTTCGGTGGAATTATTGATCCGCACACCGGTGTAAAGCGTCATGACTCGCGAAGTGGCTTTGTCATAGTGCGAACTGAGGCTGTTGGGTCCGCTGTAATCGGCGTGAAAATCGGGATGAGTTTGGAAGATGAAATTCGCCTGTCCGGAGAGCCAGAAACGCGAGCTCTTGAAATGCGGAAACATCGCTTCGGGATCGGCAGTAGCATCGGTGGGAGCGCTGGACGGGTCGTCCGCGCTTGCCGCTAGGGTGTCGCCTTTTGGCAGAGATGCATCAGGTTGCTGCGCGCGCGCCGGAATTATGCAGATCGCGGCCGCTAGCAGCCACAACCCAGCCAGCAGCGTCCGCGCAGTCCAGCGCATCGATTTGCGATTTCGTTCACCCATTCCGCCCAAGGCCCAATCCATCAATATGCGCTTAGCTGGTTAAAGGAACGTTACAGTTGCGGTTCAAGGTGGGAACGGCAGTTGGCCATGGCGAGACCTTTTCCGCGCTCGGTTCTTCGTCCCCATGCCCGCGACTTACTCCCCACGCCGGACCATTAACGCAAGCATAGCACAAACAGTTAACTATGGTTAATGCAAGACCGGTTACGGATACTCGCGAATGCTCACGCGCATTCTCGTCTCAGTGTCCGGGGATCGAAGAGGCAGAGATGAACCGATAGGGACGAGTAAGTTGGCTATCGTCTCACGTCTACCGCTTCCATCCAGCGAGCCAACTCAGAGGCCCGCGGATTTGGTTTTCGTCGACTTGGTTTCTCGTATACCCGGTTTTGCATGTTCCCGGAGCAAGCGCCGCTTCCGCCTTGTTTCGTATACCATAGGGGGGTATACTACGGTCAAGGGAAAAATGCATACCGTCGAAGAAAAACCCAAGCTCATTCTCCGCATCAAGCGCATCAAAGGGCAGATCGCCGCCATCGAGCGCGCTTTGGAAGCCGACCAGGATTGCTCCGACGTGCTGCAGCTCATTACTGCCGCGCGCGGCGCCATGAACGGATTGATGGCTGAATTGCTTGAGGGCCATATTCGCTTTCATGTCATCAACTCCAAGCAACTCAGTTCCGAGCAGGCGCTCGCGACCGACGAGCTCATTGAGATTGTGCGCTCGTATCTGAAGTGATCGCCCGCCCGCAGCCGTAGTCGAGCGAAGATTTTGCGTCGGGACGGGCACGTCGGAATGTTGCCGAAGAAACGTCCAAAAACTGAAAAAGGACAGCCCGGAGCCCCCCAAGGCCGTCCTAATAAACCCTCCCGGTTAGAAGGGCAACTGATAGCAAGATAGCTGCGAGAGATTGCAGGAATATTGCAAACTCGTGAAAGTCCGATGAATTCTGCTCGACCCGGCAATCCGCCGTGGCAGCGTTCCAGTTTGTTGGAACAGGGCACGCTCGACAGCGCGAATCCTTGCGATACTGTAATGTGGAATCACTTGACGGCGTGCAAAGCAATGCCCCATTACTCGACCTGCGTAACATCCGCGTGATGCGCGGAGAAGTCGCTCGCGGCGGAAAGATTGTACTCGACGACTTCAGCCTTCGCGTCCATGTGGACGAACATGTGGCCGTGCTTGGGCCCAACGGTTGCGGCAAATCCACCCTGATCAAAACCATCACTCGCGAGTGCTATCCGCTGGTCCGCCAGGGTTCGAGCATGACCATTCTCGGCCAGGAGAGCTGGAACGTCTTTGAACTGCGCTCTCTGCTCGGCATCGTGTCGAACGACTTGATGTCTTCGTGTACCGGTAACGCCAGCGGCCTGGACGTGGTGCTGTCCGGCTTCTTCAGCAGCACGCGCATCTTCCCCAATCACGCTGTCGATCTTAAACACAAAGAACTGGCCGAGGCCGCGTTGGCCGAACTCGGCGTTTCACACCTGACGGAGCGCGCCGTCGAGGAAATGTCGTCAGGCGAAGCCAAGCGCGTCTTGATTGCGCGGGCTCTGGTCCACAAGCCGCGCGCGCTGTTGTTCGACGAACCCTGCAATTCTTTGGACATTTCGGCGCAGCGGAGTTTGCGGGAAACCATGCGCTCCCTGGCCAACTCGGGAATTGGAATCATTCTGGTTACTCATGAGATCCCAGACATCGTGCCCGAGATCGAGCGAGTAGTGCTCATGTCGAACGGCCGCATTGTGGCCGACGGGCGCAAGGAAGAAATCCTGCAAGCCAAGAGCCTGGGCGAGCTTTTTGGGCTTAAAGTCGAACTCGGCCGCCGCGACGGGTATTACCACATTTGGTGAGAGGTCAGAGGTTAGAGGTCAGATTGCAGAGGTGAAAACCTTCTAGCGATGCGGGGACTCGAGGTTCTTTATTTCTGCAATCTGACCTCTCACCTCTGACCTCCCTCGTGCCGGCGCTGCTATATTGATCGAAGTGCCTGGAGAGGAATGATGGCCCGCAAAACCGAGCAATCCCGCAAGCTGCAGAGGCGCGCCGAACAGCTGATTCCCGGAGGCGTGAACTCGCCGGTGCGTGCTTTCGGCAGCGTGGGCGGTGATCCGCTGTATATCGTCCGCGGCCGGGGCCCGCATATTTGGGACGCCGATGGCAACGAGTACGTGGATTACGTCGGCTCCTGGGGTCCGCTCATCCTCGGGCACGCGGCGCCTACAGTCATTGAGGCGGTGATCGCAGCGGCGCGCAATGGCACCAGCTTCGGGGCCTCCACTCCCGCCGAAGCGGATCTCGCCGAGCTGGTAATTTCCGCGTTTCCGCACATGCAAAAAGTTCGCTTCGTCAGTTCGGGCACTGAGGCGACCATGTCCGCCATCCGTCTGGCTCGCGCCTATACGAAGCGCAAATACATTGTGAAGTTTGAGGGCTGCTATCACGGACACGCCGACGCGCTGCTGGTGAAGGCCGGATCGGGCGTTGCCACGCTCGGCATTCCAGGGTCGGCGGGCGTTCCCGAGGAATTCACGCAGTTCACGCTCGCGCTCCCTTATAACGACATCGGCGCGCTTGAGCAGGCTTTCGAAAAATTCAAACAGCAGATTGCCTGCGTCATCGTGGAGCCGGTCGTGGGCAACATGGGATGCGTGCCTCCGGCAAGCCGATATCTAGAGGCTCTACGAGCCATCACATCACGCGAGAAAACAGTGCTGATCTTTGACGAGGTCATGACCGGATTTCGCCTCGCCTTCGGCGGCGCGCAGGAACTCTACGCGATCCAGCCCGATCTGACCACTATGGGCAAAATTATCGGCGGCGGATTGCCCGTGGGCGCTTACGGCGGCCCAAGCGAAATCATGGATATGGTTGCTCCGCTTGGGCCGGTGTATCAGGCCGGAACGCTCTCTGGGAATCCGCTGGCGATGGCCGCCGGTTGCGCCACGCTGCGCTACTTGCGCGAGCACACGGACGTTTACTATAAGCTCGACAAGCTGGCCGCCGAAGTGGTCAACGGAGTAGCGGCCGCAGCCAAAGACGCCGGCGTGACTGTGTGCCACAATCGGGTCGGCTCGATGTTTACCTGGTTCTTCGCGCCGGGACCGGTCACCGACTGGACTTCCGCCGCGAAGTGCGACACCGAAGCCTTTGGGCGTTTCTTCCGGGCGATGATTGAAAACGGCATCTACCTGCCGCCTTCGCAGTTCGAAGCGGCATTCTTGAGCGCGGCTCACACCGAGCACGACGTGCGGCAAACCATAGATGCAGCGAAGCAGGCGTTTGCGATGGCGGCGGTGTAGGAAGAGTTGTCGGCGAAATCTCGATTTCGACAGTTGTCCAAGCCCTTTGAAACAACGCCGCTCGTGTGGCGCGGCCCTCGAGTGATTCTCAAGGAAATTCAGCGAGGAGTCGTTGTCGAATCTCATCACGATATAGGACTTCGACCGCCGCTATTCTATTCGCCAGCACATCTAGTATCAGCATTCCATCCTTCGGCGATAGGTCCACGTTCCGATGATCCGGGCCATATGCTCCAACTGGCTTGGGCAGCACGTAGAACATTCCACAGAAGTCGTCGCCACAGCGGCATCGATCGATCACGGTCAATCCCGGCACCTGAGCCGCCAATCTAGATTCACCTTGTTCTGTGAGAAGTTGTTGAAGTTCCGCTGATAGCGCAGGGAACATGTCTACAAGTAGCTTTGGTTTTCTTCCTGTCATGAATTGCACATCTACCGTCACAAACTCGTAGCCCTGATCTTTATATCGCCGGATCAGATTGTCTGTCGCGATCACCGTTTGCGCGCGGTCTGCGCCTGGGGCGCGATGTCCGCCATCGTGCAGCAGGATTACGTCGCCGCCGCGCATCTGGCGCTCGACTTTGCTCTCGATCACTGCGGCGGGTGGAGCAGTCCAGTCGTAGCCGGTCACGTTCCACATCACCGTCTGCAATCCGAGTTCACGAGCGATCCTGATGGTTGCTGGGCGTCTTCCTCCAAACGGGGGACGAAATAAGTTCGCAGGCCTGCCGATTGCGTCCTGCAAAGCCTGCTGGCAGTCAACCAGCTCTGTGCGGGTTTGCGCTGCAGATTTGAAAATGAGCAGGGGATGCGTGAAGGTGTGGTTGCCGACGACGTGTCCGGCTTGCGCTACCGCGCGCGCGATGTCGGGGCGCTGCTGCACGTAGCGGCCGATCATGAAAAACGTCGCGTGCACGCTGTGTTTTGCCAGTACGTCGAGCAGCTTCAGCGTGTGCGGATTGTTGGGACCGTCGTCGTAGGTCAGTGCGATTTGCTTGCTTCCGCTTCGCCCGCTAGCAAAGGTGCGGCCATACCATTGTCCCGTCGGCGACATGGATTGATATCCCGCAGCGGATGCCGCAGCGGCGGCTGTCAATCCAATCAGAGCGGGAAGCATGATCGAATTGTAACGGAGGCCAGAGGAGGTCGGAGGTTAGAGGTCTGATTGCAGAGGTGAAAACCAACGGATCGTTGTCCCGGCTCTTAACCTCTGCAATCTGCGCTCTGACCTCTGACCTCCAATCTCTCCACAATCCACAATTGCGCAGATGCCCGAAGCGATATATTCTGCTTCCCAGTTCTCCACTACATTCGATAATCATGGCCAAGCTTTTCGAGCTTCCCCGTTACATTGCGGTTGAAGGTCCGATACGAGTTGGGAAGAGCACGCTGGCGCGGGTTTTGGGAGAGCGCCTGGCGGCTCAGCGGGTCATCGAACCGGAAGACAATCCATTTCTGAAGGCGTTCTACGATGGCGAGAAGGGCGCGGCCTTCCAGGCGCAATTGGCGTTTCTGATTCGGCGTTTCGAGCAGTTGCGTTCGCTCGATCTGGGGCCGCGGTCGAATAAGACAGTGGTTTCCGATTACATTTTTGAAAAAGACAAGCTCTTCGCCTGCCTCAACCTCAACGATCAGGAACTCGAAACCTACAATCGCTACTTCAATTATTTTCGCGAACAGCTTCCGACGCCCGACCTGGTGATCTATCTGCAGGCCACGCCGGAAGTGCTGAAGAAGCGGCTGAAGAAAAAGAACGCGGCCGGCGAGAAGGCCATCAGCGAGGATTACCTGATGGAAGTGGTGAAGGCCTACGAACACTTTTTCTTTCACTACACGCAGTCCGACCTGCTGATCGTGAATACCTCGGAGATCGACTTCGTCGACCGCAATGAAGATCTGCAGGAGCTGCTTAAAAAAGTCTCCGCCCCGATCAAGGGCACGCAATACTTTCTGCCGCTGGGCGGGCAGGATGCGGCTAGCGTTTAGGGCGGTCGTTGGTCGATAGTCGCTGGTCTTAACTCTGGCTCTTAAATCTGGCCCTTAGCTCTCACGCGATTCGGTCGTCACCTTCGCACTATCGGTTCGCTGCGGAGTGCGGGGAGGTTACTGAAGAGCAGGTTGCGCGGCCTCCCACACATTCGCAAAAGACGCGAATGTGTGGGGCACCCGCTATAGGGCTCCGCCAAATTCAGCGGCTATTTGTGTTCGTGGCCCGATCCGCCACTGCCACCATGGGACGCGCTACCACGCGCTGCTGCGGTGTGCGAGGCGCCATGGGACGCGCTACCGTGCTCCGCTGTGGCATGGGAGGCATGGGACGCGCTGACGTGCGCGGCTGTGGCATGGGAATTGCGTACGGCGGACCCGCCGTGGGACCCGCTACTGCCCCGGGCGCTTACGGCCGATGGCCCACGTCCACGATTGGCAGCATAAGCACGTCCACCGCCGTCTCTACGGCCGGCGACGTACCTGCCTCCTCTTGCGCCACTGAAGCGATGATCACCCCAGCCGTGGCCATAGCCCCAGCTTGCCCATGGACCCACACCCAAGAAGATGCCGTTATAGAAATAGCCCGGCCCATAAAAGCCACTGGGTGCGCAGCCGTACGGTGCATAGTCGTAGTAGCCGTATGAACATACGGGCGGATTTATGCTGATGGTGATTTCTGCATTGACGGTTGGCACCAAGGCCAAGGACGCCAGCAAGGTGGTTGTGCCGGCCAGAAGCAGACCGCGCGTTGCGAACTTGTGAGCCCAAGGGGCTAAACTCTTGACTTGCAACATTTTGTTACCCTCCGGGATTCTCGTTCTCGATCGAAAAGCTGTACGACTCCAGTATCCGGCCCTGGATCGCAGATAGCTGATCAATACGGACCGTTGTCCGCAATACTCGTCTTTGGAGTCAAGAAAGAAAGACAAAGCAGGATCGGAGCTAAGATTGCCCTTGTGATCCCTAACCGCCTGCGAATGAATGGGATGGGATTGCAATCGACTTAAGCAATCGACCAACGACCCTTTTGCAGCTATAATCGCGCCAGCGTCATCGAATCAATGGAAGACGACGCGTACAGGCTCTATCCGCCCGGTTTGCGGAGGGGCACTGGAGGACACTGTGAGTCTCACGCCTATCGGCGGCCTTTGCCGCAGCCGCAAGATCACTACTGCTACTCTCCGCGAAAAGAAGTTTCATCAAGAGCCGATCACCTGCCTCACGGCCTACGATTACGCCACCGCGCGGCTGGTTGACGAGGCGGGCATCGACATTGCACTGGTCGGCGACTCGCTGGCCATGACCATGCTGGGGTATGAAAACACGCTCTCGGTCACGGTCGACGAGATGCTGCACCACGTCAAGGCAGTGCGGCGCGGCGTGAAAGACGCACTGCTTATTGCCGACATGCCCTATGGGTCTTATCAGGCAGACCCCACCGAAGCGGTTCATAACGCCGCGCGCTTCGTGAAAGAAGGCGGGGCCGAGGCGGTCAAGATGGAAGGCGGCGAGAAGCGGGTGGAAGTGATCCGGCGCGTGATCGACGCGGAGATTCCGGTCGCCGGGCACATCGGGCTCACGCCGCAATCGATCAACATCATGGGAGGCTACAAGGTTCAGGGCAAGACGCTGGACGCCATCGAGCAGCTCATGCGCGATGCGGTCGCGCTTGACCGCGCCGGTGTGGCCTGCATTTATCTGGAGGGCATTCCGCGCGAGGTGGCGGCCATGATTACCGCCGAGATTGAAACTCCAACCATCGGCATCGGCGCCGGGCCGGATTGCGATGGGCAGGTGCTCGTCTTTCACGACCTGGTCAACCTGACGTTTGGGCAGCCGGCGAAGTTCGTCCGCCGCTATGGAGACGCCGCGGCGCTGATCACCGAATCGGTGCTGGCCTTCAAGGCCGACGTGATTTCGCACCGGTTCCCGAACGATAGCGAGTCCTACCACCTGCCGAAAGAAACCCAGGCGGCACTTGAAACGGTACTCCTCCGCAAGCACGCTCTGCGGCGATAATGGGGGACGTGGAAAACATCGTGCGAAAGGTTGTGCGAGGGTCAGTGCCGAACGCCGTTCGAAAGCTCACTATGTTGGTCCTGCTGGGGGTTATGGTGGCCTGCTCCAAGCCGCCGCAGCCGGCCGCTACGGAAGCGCGGCAGCCGACGGGTCTTGAGTCGATTCCCGCGCCGGACCCGTCCAAGTATCCGCCCTTTAGCGATATGAGCGGTTGGAAGAATCCTTATCTGGTGGTGCGCGAGGATGGGATCGGCTTCGTCGATCTGGCCAATCGCGAGGTCCATATTCTGAAGCCGGAGGAGATCCCGGCCGAATTGGTGTCGCTGCCAGCGAGCGCGTGGCCTTACGGCCGCGTGGTGCTGGTCACGCAAGCCGTTCCCAAGAGTCCATCCGACCAGACGAAAGCGGACCTGCGCAAGAATCGCGCCCTGCTGCTGGGGACGCTTCAGGGATTGGACGTTCAATTCCGCGAGGCGCCCTGGGTCCACGACTAGAGGCGGGGCCGGCAGGGTCTCCGCGGACGCGGCCAGCCGCATCTCTACGCAACATGAAAGTTTGCTCGACCATTCCGGAAGCCCGCGCCGCCTGCCGCGCCGCTCGCGCTCGTGGCCAACGCCTTGGCCTGGTGCCGACGATGGGAGCTCTGCATGAAGGCCACCTGTCGCTGGTGCGCGCCGCCAAGGCGCAGTGCGATGCGGTTGCCGTTTCTATTTTCGTGAACCCCACTCAATTCGGCCCGACAGAGGATTTGTCGACATATCCGCGCCAATTCGATTGCGACTGTCGGCTGCTCGAAGGCGAGGGTGTCGATATCCTTTTCGCGCCGCCGGTCGAAGAAATGTATCCGCCGGGCGGAGTCACCTGGGTGTTGGTCGAGAGCCTGAGCGAAAAGCTCGACGGACGATCCCGTCCCGGCCATTTCCGCGGCGTGACCACGATCGTCTCGAAGCTCTTTCATATCATTGAGCCCGCTACCGCGTTCTTCGGGCAGAAAGACGCCGCGCAGGTCGCCGTGATTCGGCGCATGGTGCGGGACTTGAACTTCGCGGTGGAAATTGTCGCCTGCCCCATCGTGCGGGAAGCCGATGGCGTGGCCATGAGCTCCCGCAACGCGTACCTGAATCGAGAAGAGCGCGGCCGGGCGCTCGTGCTGCAACGGTCTTTACAGAAAGCTCGGCAGCAATTCGACGCAGGGGAAAGAATCGCCGACAAACTGATCTCCGCCGCCAGAGGAGTCTTTGCCCGGGAGCCGCAGGTTGTGCTTGATTATTTCGAGATCGTCGATCCGGACACGCTTGATCCTGTGGAACGGATCTCACAAAAGACGCTGGTGGCCGTCGCTGCCTATGTTGGGACGACGCGCCTGATCGACAATCTTGTTCTGGAACCATGAACTGAAGCGGCGCAGGACCAGCCGCGGGTCAGAACATTTTTAGTTCCTTGGCGATCCGCCGTATGTCTGCGTATTCTTCGTCGTTGGCCACGACAAATTTCCTGGCGCGCAGGATCTTCAGGATGAGATCGTCTTTGCCTTCCTTCAGGGCGAGGAGGGCGCGGGCAAAGCTTTCTTGCTCGGCCTCGGGCACATTATTGCGGGCCACGAACACGTAACCGACAAAAGGCTTAGAGGTATAAAAAACGCGGACTTTCCTGTTGTCCAGTTGTCCGCCACTGATCAGGGATTTGAAAATCGTTTCATCTAAAGCTCCGGCGTCGACCACTCCCCTTTCAACCAGTACTGCAGTTGCTGGATTGCTTCCGCTGAAACGAACCTGGAGATCGGTTTCGGGATCGATTCCCGCCTGCTTGAGTTCGAGATAGGGTATCAGATGAGTGGTGGTGCCGCTGATATCTCCAAATGCGAACCGCTTTCCCTTGAGGTCGCCGAGCGAATGGATCGACGAGCCGGCGCCGGTGATGAAGACGGAGTGGAATTTCAGATCGGCAGTACGCTGGACGAGCGGGATCACTCCGTGCATCGCATGAGCCCGGACATACATCAGCGCCCCCAGGCACGCGAAATCGTAAGATCCATCCGCCAGACGGGCAATCGTGTCGGTGTAGGTGTCGGCATCTACAACATTCACCGGTCGTCGCATGGCCTTGGTGAGATAGGCCCGCAGAGGCTCCCGTTCATCCTGAGTTGCATCATCCAACACCAAGCCGATCACAATCGGCTTGTCGGCGCCGTAAAGCGATGAGCCGGCCAGTACACAAATTGCTATCAACGCGGCGGTCCGAGTTCGCAAAAGCATCGAGTATCTCTTCGTATCCGGACTTCAACCGGGGCTGTTTAGAGTTCATGCGTCCCGTAATCGCTCGCAGGAAAGGATGACCAGAACGGTCTCAGCCCCGGCACTCTTCCAGCAACTAATACACGATTCGGATCAGACGGTGGTAGTCACGAACGGACGTACTCCGCGACATTGCATCCAAGCGGCTGATCGACAATCTTGTTCTGGAATCCCTGAACCGATCAAAGCGGGTCCGTAATTGCTGTGCCCACCGGCAACTGCCAAGCTGCGCTCGGCTTGGACGGCCGAGGGCGGCCGTCCCTACGTGTTCTGGGTAGCCCGGTGAAAACGGCATCGGTGGCACTTGCTCTTGCCATCCGCTGCGATCGGTTGACTTGACAGGTAGCCAACCGTAAGATTTCAGCCCAGCGTGGGGGAGAAGGAATGGTTGGCGATGTTGTCTCGCATTACCGTATCGTCGAGAAGCTCGGCGGTGGCGGCATGGGCGTGGTTTACAAGGCCGAGGACACTCGCCTCGACCGCTTCGTTGCCCTGAAGTTCCTTCCAGAGAATGTGGCCCAGGACCGGCAGGCGCTGGAGCGATTCCGGCGCGAGGCGAAGGCTGCCTCGGCGCTCAACCATCCCAATATCTGCACCATCCACGACATTGGCGAGCAAGACGGCAAGGCGTTCATCGTCATGGAGTACTTGGACGGCGCGACGCTGAAGCACATGATCGGCAACCGTCCGCTGGAACTGGACACGCTGCTTTCGCTGGGCATCGAGATTGCCGATGCGCTGGACGCGGCGCACGCGCAGGGTATCGTCCATCGCGACATTAAGCCGGCGAATATTTTTGTGACCAAGCGGGGCCACGCGAAGATTCTGGACTTTGGCCTGGCCAAGGTTACGCAGCCCGCCACGCGGCCGTCCGAGCCCTCGGGTATGACGGTCGAGGCCACGGTGGCGGAGGAGCATCTGACCAGCCCCGGCACCGCGATTGGAACGGTGGCGTACATGTCTCCGGAGCAGGCCCGGGGAAAGGAACTGGATCCGCGCACCGACCTGTTTTCCTTTGGAGCGGTGCTTTATGAGATGGCCACCGGGATGGTGCCGTTTCGCGGAGACACGTCGGCGCTGATTTTTCAGGCAATCCTCGATCGCGCGCCGACTTCGCCGATACGGCTGAATCCGGACCTGCCTGAGAAGCTCGAAGACATCATCAACAAAGCGCTGGAGAAAGACCGCAATTTGCGCTACCAGCATGCGGCCGATATCCGCGCCGACCTGCAACGGCTAAAACGCGACACCGAGACCGGACGGGCGGTGGCGGCGAGTTCGGGGTCGGTGGCGGCGGCGCAGGAGTCGGGATCACGGGCAGCGTTCTCGTCCGGCTCCGCGGCGGCGGGTGCAGCCGGTTCGTCGGGCGCGGTGACGCCCGCGAGCGGCAGCGCTCCTGCTGCGCGGATGAGATCGTGGAAGACGCCGGCTGTCGCTGCGGCCGCGCTGATTGCGGTTCTCATCGGCGGAGGCTTGTTCTTTCGCTCCCGCCGCGCCAGCGCTCTCACGGAGAAAGACACCGTGGTGCTTGCCGACTTCGTAAACACGACGGGCGACGCCGTCTTTGACGGGACCCTGAAGCAGGCGCTGGCGGTGCAACTGGAGCAGTCTCCCTACCTGAACCTGTTGCCGGAATCGCGGATTCGCGAAGCGCTGCGCTTCATGGGCCGCCCGCCCGACGAACGGTTGACCAACGAGGTCGCCCGCGAGATATGCATGCGCGAAGGCGCCAAGGCCATGCTCACCGGCTCGATCGCCAGCCTGGGCACGCACTACGCGATCACGGTTTCCGCGCTGAACGCGCAAAACGGCGACGTGCTGGCCCGCGAAGAGGTGGAAGCCGAGAGCAAGGAGAAGGTGCTCAAGTCGCTCGACCGTGCCGCGTCCAGCTTGCGGGGCAAACTGGGCGAGTCCATCGGCTCGGTGCAGAAGTTCGACACGCCGCTCGAACAGGCCACCACTTCGTCGCTCGAAGCGTTGCAGGCCTTCAGCCTGGGCGAGGCCGAGCACCATAAGGGTGAAGATGCGAAGGCGATTCCCTATCTGAAGCGGGCGGTCGAACTCGATCCCAACTTTGCCATGGCGCAGGCCACGCTGGGCGTGGCCTATAACAATCTTACGCAGCAAGGGCTGGCCGCGAGTTATATCACCAAGGCGTTTGACCTGAAGGAGCGAGCCAGCGAACGCGAAAAGCTCTATATCTCTTCGCATTACTACGACATCGTCACCCGGGAAATCGAGAAGGCCATCGAGATCTACGAACAGTGGGTGCAAACCTATCCCCGCGAAACTGCGCCGCGCGACAACCTTGCGTTGCGCTACCAGGCCATCGGACAGCAGGAAAAGGCTCTGGCCAGTGCGACCGAGGCCCAGCGCATCGACGCCAAGGACCTGTACTCGTATCAAAATGTTGCCGACGCGTATGAGCGACTCAATCGCTTCGACGAATCCAGGGCAGTGGCGGAGAAGGCGGCCGCGGAGGTGCGGTCGGTGCATTTCACGCTCTTCGAACTCGCCTTCATTCGCGGCGATGAAGCCGCCGAGCGCCACGAATTGGAGCGGGCTGCGGGACAACCGGAAGAACCTATCATGCTCTGGATGCATGCCCGTGGCGAGTGCGCGCTAGGCAGGCTGCAGCGCCTCCGCGCCGCCTACGCCCAAAGTGAAAGCGCCTCGCAGCGCCTGGGCTACAAGGAATTCAGCGGCGTGATTCTGGTTGACCAGGCCTGGTGCGAGGCGGAACTGGGCAACCTCACGGAAGCTCGCCAGAGGATTTCCGAGGCGCTGGCAGCCTCGCAAGACCGGGACACCCGAAGCTACGCGATGCAATTGCTGGCCCTGACCGGAGACGCCGCGCGCAGCCAGAAAATTGCCGAGGATCTGGTTCGCGAGTACCCGACAGATACCCTGCTCAACAAGGTCTTCGTTCCCCTCGCCCAAGCGACCAGCGACCTGCAGCGCAACCAGCCGGCGCAGGCCGTGGCGCGACTGGAAGTCGCTGCGCCCTACGAACTGGGCAGCGGCCCCGGCGCTCCGGGTTACGCGATCAACTACATTCGCGGCGAGGCCTTTCTGCGGTTGAAAGATGGCGCAAAGGCGGCGGCCGAGTATCAGAAGATTCTCGACCACCGCGGCGTTGACCCCCTCGACGTTGGTTACGCGCTCTCGCGCCTGGGCTTGGGACGCGCTTACGCTCTGGAGGGCAACACCACGACGGCGAAATCCGCCTACCAGGACTTCTTTGCCGCGTGGAAGGACGCCGATCCGGATGTGCCCGTCTTGAAGCTGGCGAAAATGGAATACGAGAAAGTGCGGTAGGAAGACCGATTGTTGGCAGAGACGAGACGGTGGAGCGTTGCGAGCCAGCATACGGCGGAATCGAAGTTCCTACGCGGCTCGCGATCGCCCGGAGACGAATGGGTTCCCGGCGATGAAGTAGCGCAAGGGGCGGTCGGCGGATTTTGCGATACCGATGCGCGGCGTGACCGTTACTCTTCGCACGCGAGAGGCGTCATCGACGATGCTGAGGTCGGAGCGGGGGCTCACCAGGCTTTTCCCGTTGTCGCGGTCGCGCGTGATTTGCAGGGCTTCGGACAGGCGCCCTGGGCCGGAGGAAATTTTCTTAAGAAGAGAAATCTTCTTGAGATCGGATTCTTCCGATATAGCGAATCCAGGGTTGCTGCGTCGGCCGGTGGCTGCCGAGCTACGCTCGGCTGAACGGCCGAGGGCGGCCGTCCCTACGTAGGCCGGCGAGGGCACACGTCCCCTCATGATCTCGATGCCTCGCGCCTGCGCCATCTGCTCGATCCCCTCCACCGGCTCCAGGGCGCGAAAGAGCACGCCTCCGGGCACTCCATCGGGCAGGCAGGAAACATTCAGGCAGTAGTGATTGCCGTAGATGAAGTAGACATAGGCGTAACCGGGAGGGCCGAAGAGAACGGAATTCCGCGCCGTTTTGCCCGCAGCGGTGTGCGCTGCGGCATCGCCTTGTCCGAGATAGGCTTCGGTTTCGACAATGCGTCCCGCAAGGATTCCGTGGGGCGTTTTTCGGACCAGCAGTTTCCCCAGCAGCGCTCGCGCCACACGGCGCGGATCGCGGTTGAAGAAGTCCGCTTTCAGCAGAGTAGCTTGAACGGGCGCAGTCATGTCCATTGGGCGATAGCGAGTTCAGAGTTGTTGTGGGCGCAGGCGGCTGCCGAGCTGCGCTCGGCTTGGACGGGCGAGGGCGCCCGTCCCCACATTAGCGCGTCTACACATGAGCCCATCTCCACGCGAGCAATCGCGCACTCGCCTCAGGCCGCGCCCTTCAGGTAGGCCAGCACTTCCTCTGCATGCCCCTCCGCCACCACGTTCTTGAAGATGTGCTTGATCTTGCCGTCTGGGGCAATCACGAATGTCGTGCGCGAGATCCCTTTTATCTTCTTGCCGTACATTTGCCGCTCTTTGACCACGCCGAACAGATTCGCGATCTTCTTATCGGCATCGGCCAGCAGCGGGAACGGCAAGCTGAACTTGGTCTGAAATTTCTTCTGCGCGGCGGCCGTGTCCGCGGAAATTCCCAGCAGCAACACGCCGGTCTTCTTAATTTCCGCGTAGGTATCGCGAAAGCCGCAGGCTTCCTTGGTGCATCCCGGCGTGTCGGCCTTGGGATAGAAATAAAGCACCACGGTCTTGCCGCGAAAATCTTTTAAGGCAACCTCTTTGCCGTTCTCGTCCGTCGTACTGAAGTCTGGGGATTTATCATTAACTTCCATATGGAATTCTCTCCTCGCCGGTCGTGGTTACATCGCAAGTTATATCGCAACCGGCTGTTCGCCGTCATCTTGGCGACGACGACCTGGCTCGGCAGCGCATTTCTTGCCGCCCAGGAGCCGATGGCGCAATACGGCCGCAAACCCACGACGGTCAAGGGACCGCGCGCGCTGGGACTGATCCAGCTCTCGGCGAAAGGGAAGGCCCGGCTCACTCCCATTGCCATCATGATGGACGGGAAGTTTTACGATGCGGGCTCGTATAAAGCCGCGCCTGTTCCCATGGCTCTCGATTTCGGCATCGTCTACGAAGGCTTTCGCAGCGGCGTGTCGCAGGGCGTGTTCACGATTACGCAACCGGGACAACTCAATCACGTCTGGATCGCCGAAGGCACGTGGCTTCCGGCAGGAGCGATCGACCCGAATAAACACAAGAAGTACTCGGCGCCGGTGATTGAAGACGAAGACAAGAACGGGCCGCCGGTACTTCACCGCCGCCAGAAGTCCGACTCCGACAGCAGTTCTGACAGCAAGGACAAGGATAAGGACAAGGACAAAGACCAGCAAAAGCCCGCGACCGCTCCCGCGCCGACGACGGCTGCGCCGCCAACTGCTGCGCCGCCCGCCAGCGCGCCGAATGCTCCAGACGCTAAGGCTCCGGCCGCACCCGATACTGCGAAAACGCCTGCGGCGCCGGTGACTCCGAAGGCATCTACTTCGGCGTCTTCTGCGTCGGAGGAGCCGATCGAAGATCCGAATCGGCCCCGGTTGCGACGCGGGAAGCCGGACTCAAGCGCGCACCATGAACCCTTTACGACGTTCGAGGCTCTGGACGCTGCGCCGGGGGCGGTCTCCACGGGCGCAGCGAAGCCCGACGCGGCGGGAAAAGATTCGGCCGCGGCTGCACCGCAGATCGTCTTAATCCCCGCGATTTCCGATGCGGGCGGCCCCGATCCGCGTCCCTACACCTACGATGTGAAGCCGGCGGAAGAAGCCATCTATCGCAACCAGATGCTCGATCTGGCCGCGACGCAGCTTCGCGTCCAGGCAAGCGCGGCGACGAAAGAGGCCGCGCCCACGCCCAAGAAGTCATCCCCTGGCAGGTCTGCCAGCAAGTCCGCCGCTAAGCTACCCTCGGCTGCCTTCGACGATGTGAGCTTGCGCATCTTCGATCTCTCTAATTCGAACGAGCCCGTGCTGGTGCTCTCCGCAAAAACTCACCCGATTGCCGCCGAGAGCTCGGAGGAACCAAAAGAGATCACGCTGATTGCCCGCACCAACCTCGAAGGCGAGTTGCGAAAACTGTTTTTCTCGCAGACGAATTCGCGGCACCTCGACGTTGCTCCGCGGATGGAACTGATTGACGCGGTCGATGCCGACGGCGATGGCCGCGGCGAATTGCTGTTCCGGCGCACCAATGACAATGGCAGCGCGTACGCGATCTACCGCGTCACCCCCGATGGGCTCTGGCCGCTGTTTGAGGGAACGCCGTAGAAGCATTGAATCATTGAATCATTGAATCACTTAGTCATTGACTCATTGAGCACCGATTCAATGTCTTAATGATTCAATGATTCAATGATTTAACGCCTCAATGATCTAATGCCTAAATGACTCAATGGTTCCCAACTCGCCGCCAATTTCTCGGATCATTGTCGCGGTCGCTGGCGGCAGCGGCGTTTGCGCCGTGGCTAGGCCGCGCTGCTGCTGCGGCGTCCTCTGAAATTCGTTTTCCGAAAAGTTTTTACTGGGGCGCGGCCACGGCGGCGTTTCAGATCGAAGGCGCTTGGAACGAAGACGGCAAGGGCGAATCCATCTGGGATCGCTTCGGGCACACGCCGGGGAAGATCAAGGACGGCTCGAACGGCGACGTCACCTGCGATCACTACCATCGCTATCGCGAAGATGTTGCGCTGATGCGCGCGCTGAATCTGAACAGCTACCGTTTTTCGGTGGCGTGGACGCGCATTCAGCCGGAAGGGGTGGGCAAGCCGAATCCCAAGGGCCTGGATTTTTATAGCCGGTTGGTGGATGAGCTGCTCGAAGCTCGCATTCGCCCGCTGGTCACGCTCTATCATTGGGACCTTCCGCAAAAACTCGAAGATATTGGCGGCTGGACCAACCGCGATCTTGCGTCGCGTTTCGCCGACTATGCGTCGATCGTGGCTCGCGCCCTGGGAGACCGGGTGCAAGATTGGGCGCTGATCAACGAGGCGGCGTCATTTCTCAGCCAGGGATACCTGGATGGCACGCACGCTCCGGGACGGCACAGCATTTTCGATTTTCTGCGAGGCACGCATGTCGCCAATCTGGCGCAGGGCGCGGGATTCCGCGCGGTAAAAGCGGCGCGGCCCAAGGCGCGAGTGGGCAGCGTCTTTTTTATGTCGCCGTGCGAACCGGTCACCGATTCTGAAGAGGACCGCAAGGCCGCCGAACATGCCCATGGCATGGTCAACACCTGGTTTCTCGAACCTGCGCTGCGCGGCCGTTATCCCGAGGCTTTTTCTTTTTCTCCGGCGGTGTTCATGAAGATCCAGCAGCACGATATGGACCTGGCGCGCGCGCCGCTCGATTTCATCGGCATCAATCTTTACTATCGCACGATGGTGTCGGCGCCGGCGCTCGGCGACCGTCTTTCGGATGCGCGTTTACTGTTTCTGCCGGCGCGCATGACGGACGGGCAGAAAGGTCCGAAAACCGACATCGGCTGGGAAGTTTGGCCGCGGTCCATGTACGACATAGTGATGCGCATCACTCGCGACTACGATCGCCCGGTTATCGAAATCACGGAGAATGGTTGCGCCTACAACGACGGTCCGGGCGCGGACGGAAAGATTAACGACGCGCGGCGCATCGCTTATCACCAGCAGTATCTTGCTGAACTGGCTCGCGCCATTCGCGACGGCGCCGACGTGCGGGGCTACCATGCCTGGAGCCTGATGGATAATTTTGAGTGGATCGAAGGATTGAGCCAGCGCTTCGGGTTGGTGTATGTGGATTTCAAAACGCAAAAGCGAACGATCAAGGCGTCAGGGGCATGGTATGCGAAGCCGGAGTTCAGGGGCTAACGAAGCCGGATTGCTGATTTGTAATGGTGATATGTAATTTGTAATTTGACTTCGAACGCGCGGGGTGTCGCAATTACGAATTACAAACTTTGCGTGGCGATGAAAGGTTGGGGTTGTCGCGTGAAGAGTTTTTTCGGATCGCCGACATTGTCGTCTGCACAAATATTTGTGCGATTATGGAGTTCCGCCCTTGGGGCTAAGGCCAGCGTTCTAGCTGTGTTTACGACGTGTTTACGGCTCCATGGAAGCTGCGCGTCTCCTAAGAATATTGCCGCGGCACTGCGCGAAAATATTCGTGAAACGATTTGCGCCGAGAGCGCAAGGAATTTCCACTTGCCAGACGGTACTACTCTGTTTACTATTCAGCCATCTTTTCTTGTCATTTAGTCTTGGCGTTGAGCTAGTCGCGTGTCTATGAATATCGGCGAGACCATCCGCAATTTCCGCCTCCAGCGAAGCATGTCACAGGGCGACATCGAAAAGCGCACCGGCCTGTTGCGCTGTTACCTGTCGCGGGTGGAAAACGGCCACACCATCCCTTCACTGGACACACTCGCCAAAATCGCCGGGGCGATGGACTTGGCGCTGTCGCAATTTTTTGCCGACGGCAGCAGCAACGGCCATAAGGGATTGCCGCAGCTCTCCGACGATGAAGTCCGCTTCCTGAGCCAGATGCGGCGGTATTCGGCGAATCTGAACGACAGCGACCGGAAGCTGGTGCTGGCGATGGTGAAGAAGATGGCGTCGAACACGTCGAAGTAGCTTTCAGCCATCAGCCATCAGCCGCCAGCCATCAGTTTTCAGCGCTAGCGGTTGAGGATGCACCCAGACGCGGTGTGCCGGCGATTCCTAGAACTGATCGTTGGCGGCTGAGCGCCGATACCTGCCCTTACGGTACTTTCGTACCATCTCTTTCGTGTCCGGCGGGAACCTCGCCACGCGACGCTTCGGACGCTAAGCTATTGGCTGGGGGACCCTTGTGACTATTGACGAAGAACTGAACCTGCTCGATCAGCAACTTCGCCGGCTGAAGATCGAATACGAGATTTTTTTCAGCAATCCAGCCAAACGGCCTCCCACCGACGTCGAATGGAAGGTGCTTTCGTTAATTCGCAAGTTCAGCGACAGCGCGCGGTTGAATTTTTCGCAGCGCTATAAGTACAACGAGATGACGCAGCGCTACGCGATCTACAGCGACCTGTGGCGCAAGAAAATGCGAATTCGCGAAGAGGGCTACCGCCGGCCACAGGATGCGCTGCTTTCGGTGCAGGGCGTGCGCGTAAATGAAGAGCGCGAAACCAAGCATCATCCCGTATACGGCGTTGGCCGCAAGGCCCCAACCGCGGGCGACGAAACGGCGGGGGACGGCCAGGCAGGAGATCATCCTTTCTCGGTACAGTGCTCGGGCGCGGCGGCTGAGCGCGATCAAGTGGAATCGCTCTATAGGGCACTGACCGAAGCCAAGCAGAAGTCGGGAGAAAAAGTTTCCGGCAACCTCGATTCTTTCGCGGCGTTCGTCCAGAAAAAGACCAGCGAGATTCGCAAGCAGCACCATTGCGATGCGGTGGTGTACTCGGTCGAGATGCAGGGTGGACAGGTGAAGCTTAAGGCAAAGGCTAAGAGCTAGTACCCAGTTGCCAGTACCCAGTTGCCAGAACCGGGGAGTGCATTGTGAGACTACTGCGACGCATTCTGATCACGATGGTTATTACGCTCGCCGTTATTTTCGTGGGCGTGTACTGGGTCGCTCCAGTGGCGCTTTCTTTTTATGCGGCGAGGAAAGCTCCTGCGGTCGCCAGAATCGTTCCGACTGACTTGAAAGATAAGTCCGTTTCGGAGGCTCCGGGAACGAGGCTGTCATACTTCGGATACGAATTCGAAGTTCCGTGGAACGACCTCGACGAGACCCAGACCAAGCTGTATCCCAAAGAAAAGCCCGAGAAAACCAGGGTCGATCTTCATTTCCGTTCGGGTTTGCGGCTATGGGTTACTGCCATTCCTCCCCGGAGCTGGGTCAAGGAACTTGCCACAGAATTCAAAGTTGCCCCGGAGCGGATAGAGTCGTCCTTCGGAAGATCCGACTACGGTTTTGTTAAAACCGTCTACGAGTTCACCCCCGACAAAATGCACCACTGGGCATTCATGGGGCGACGCGGAATGAGAGATGAATTCCTGCTAATGATCAAGTCGATTGTGCTGTCGAGGGCAGCCGAGACTGGGATCTTCAAGGTTCAAAACCAAAGCTACAAGGGTTTTCAGGAGGGCAGCCCTCGGCTCGGCCAGGATGGAATTGGGGTTCACCTTTTTTCAGATGAAGGCAGCGTCGAGATGATGTTCTTCCAGAAGGACTATAAGAACTCCACCGGTGTCACGCAGCCTGAGATCAATCGCATCGTCCAGTCTCTGCGCAAAGCTCCCCAGAACGAAGCGGCGGCTCCGCGCGTTGCGCAAAAGTGACCGCGAGCGCGAGTCCAACTGGGAACTGAGAACTTCTCGCCAAGCTGTTAGAATTTCCGTTCGCTTCCGAGGGGCCTCATGTCCAAAATCCAGCGCGCCATTCTTAGCGTTACCGACAAATCCGGATTGGTCGACTTTGCCCGCAAACTTGCCGAGTTGGGCGTCGAACTGGTTTCTACCGGAGGCACGGCCAAGCTGCTGCGTGACTCCGGCATTACGGTCAAAGACATTGCCGAGCTGACCGGGTTCCCTGAAATGCTGGATGGGCGAGTTAAGACGCTGCATCCGAAGGTTCACGGGGGCATTCTGCATCGCCGTGAAGACGCGGGCCATCTGGCGGCGGTTGCCGAGCATGGCATTTTGCCCATCGACATGGTGGTGGTCAATCTGTACGCCTTCGAAAAAACGGCTGCCAAGCCGGGCGTGCATTTTGAAGAGCTGATTGAGAATATCGATATCGGCGGGCCTTCCATGATTCGTTCGGCGGCGAAGAATTTTCAGGACGTCGCGATCGTCACCTCGCCGGCGGATTACGGAGCGATTGCCGAGGAGATGGCGCGCTCCGGGGGCGGGTTGTCCAGGGAAACGAAGTGGCGGCTGGCGCAGAAGGCGTTTGCGACGACGGCGGCTTACGATTCCGCCATTGCTTCGACGCTGGAGCGGGTGGGCGGCGACGGCGAGTCGCATCCATTCGAGCTAAAACCGGCGCCAGGCTTTCCGCAGAACCTGCGGCTGTCCTTTCAAAAAGTGGCGGACTTACGGTATGGAGAAAATCCACATCAGAAGGCCGCGATGTACGCGGACGGTTCGGGCTCGGGCGTGGCAAACGCGCGCCAGGTGCAGGGCAAAGAACTTTCCTATAACAACATCGTCGATCTGCAAGCCGCCTGGGATCTGGCGCAGGAGTTTGACGAGCCGGTTTGCGCCATTATTAAGCACACTAATCCATGCGGCACCGCGACCGGCGCGACGCTCGCCGAGGCTTACGTGCGGGCGCTGGAATGCGATCCGGTGTCGGCGTTTGGCGGCGTGATTGGAGTGAACCGCGCGGTGGATGCGGCGGCCGCCAGCGAAATGGCTAAGCTCTTTCTGGAGGTGATCGCCGCTCCTGCATTCGAGGAGGGCGCTAGGGCAGCCTTTGCATCGAAGAAAAATCTGCGGCTGGTCGAAGTTCCGCAAGCCCACCCTAACGTCGCAGAAAACGCGACGTTAGGATGGGGCACCCGCTGGGTTCTGAAGAATATTTCTGGAGGCATGCTGGTGCAGGATTCCGATCTGCACAAGTTGGCTGAAGCCGATCTGAAGGTTGTTTCGAAGCGGCCGCCGACGCCGGAAGAAAAGCGGGCGCTGCTCTTCGCTTGGAAAGTCTGCAAGCACGTGAAGTCGAACGCCATTCTCTATGCCCGCGACGGGCAGACGGTGGGTGTGGGGGCGGGGCAGATGAGCCGCGTCGATTCGTGCAAACTGGGCGCCATGAAGGCGCAATTGCCGCTGAAGGGGACGGTGGCCGCATCCGACGCTTTCTTTCCCTTCCCGGACGGCGTCGAGGAAATCGCGAAGGCGGGGGCGACCGCGATAATCCAGCCCGGAGGCTCGGTGCGCGACCAGGAGGTCGTCGAAGCGGCGGACCGGCTGGGACTGGCTATGATCTTTACCGGGGTGCGGCATTTCCGGCATTAGGCTTTACTCTTCTTGACAATAGCCAGCCCAAGGCCACTGTACTTCCGTCTTTAGACTTGCCCTGCGCTTTCTCCCCGCCGAAAGGCTGGTCGAGGGTAGAATAAGGAAATCGGATGGCGGCGGATTAGCATCCAAGCAATGTGTGGGCTGGAATTTTGCGGTCTTGGGATTTTTCATGAAAAAACGGCTGTGGATGGTTAGTGTCGCTCTTACAGGGTCTCTTTTACTTGCTCAGGCTTTATTGGCCCAGGAGCAGCCCGCTCGGGCCGTGGATTCTCCGTCTGCGGCCAGCTCCCAGTCCGCCGCCAAGGGCAAGACGCCCGACCGCGCCGCCGCCTACTATCACTTCGCGCTCGCGCACATGTACGAGGAACAAGTGGCCACGTACGGGCGCAGCGAATTGGCGAACAAGGCGATTGAGGAATATCGCGCCGCTATCGATGCCGACCCGACCTCCGCTTATCTGACCTCGGGCCTCGCGGAACTCTATGCCAAGACCGGGCGCATACGGGACGCGGTGGTCGAGGCGCAGGACATCATCAAGCGCAATCCCAACAATCTGGAAGCCCGCCGGTTGCTGGGACGGATCTATCTGCGGTCGCTCGGCGACATGCAGGCAGGCAACGGTTCGGAGAGTGTGCTGAAACTGGCGATCGAGCAGTACGAGCAGATCGTCCGCCTGCAACCCGACAGCATGGACGACCACCTGCTTCTCGGGCGCCTGTATCGCTTGAACAACGATCTGCAAAAAGCGGAGAACGAATTCAAGACAGCGGTGAAACTCGATCCGGATTCCGAAGAAGCCGTGACTACCCTGGCCTACCTCTACAACGAACTGGGGGACACGGCTCGCGCTACGCAGGTGCTCAGTTCGGTGCCGAACGCGGGGCGCTCGGCGAAGTTGTATTCGGCGCTCGGTTACACCTACGAGCAGCAAAAACAGTACAAGGAAGCGGTCGAGGCGTACCGGCACGCGATTGAAATGGACCGCGACAATCTGGACGCGATTCGCGGACTGGCGCAGAACCTGCTGAACGATGGCCAGGCCGATGCGGCTCTCGAACAGTACAAAGTGATCGCGGACGCGAATCCGGAAGACGCGCAAACCTACGTGCGCATCGCGGAAATCTACCGCAAGCAGGGCAAGTTCGATCTGGCGCTCGACAATCTGAAAAAAGCCGAGACCATGGTGCAGGATTCGGTCGAAGTTCCCTATAACATCGCCGCTATCTACCAGGCGCAAGGGCGCTATGACGAAGCGATTCCGATCATGCGCGACCTGCTCAAGAAATCGGAGAAGCCCGACGGCAAATACTCGAACGGGGAAAAGAGCAATCGGGCGGTGTTTCTCGAGAGGCTGGGCACGATCTACCGCGAGCAGGGGAACAATCAGGCGGCCAACGAGACTTTCCGCGAGATTGTCGCGCTCGGCGGCGATGAGAACATCGAGCGCGGGTATCAGCAGATCATCGACACCTGGCGCGAAGCCAAGGAATGGCAAAAGGCTACGGACGTCGCTAAAGAAGCGGTACAGAAACTGCCCACGAGCCGCGAATTAAAAATGGTGCTGGCAGCGCAGCAGGCGGATATGGGCGACGCCGACAAGGCGCTCAAAGACGTCCGCGCCATGTTGAAGGGCGACGCCAACCCCAACGCCGACGACCGGCAGGTTTATATCAACCTGGCGCAGATGTATACGCGGTTGCGCCGGTTCAGCGATGCCGAGCAGGCACTCGATAAAGCCGAGCAGCTATCCAGCAAGCCGGAAGACAAGGAGTATATCTGGTTTCTCCGCGGCTCGACTTTTGAGCGTGAGAAGCGTTACCCCGAAGCGGAAGAACAATTCAAGAAGGTGATTGCGAGCGATCCCGATCATGCTTCCGCGCTGAACTATCTGGGCTATATGCTGGCCGACCAGAACATGAAGCTCGAAGAAGCGCTGGGATACATCAAGCGGGCGGTCGATCTTGATCCCAGCAACGGCGCCTATCTCGATTCGCTGGGCTGGGCTTACTTCCGCCTGGGAAAATATGAAATGGCGGAAGACAACCTGCTGAAGGCTTCGCAGAAAATCAATACCGATCCCACCGTGCACGACCACCTTGGCGATCTCTACCAGAAAACCGGGCGCCTGAAACTGGCCGCCACCAACTGGGAGCGCGCGCTCACCGAGTGGAACCGCACCATAGCGGCGGAGGTCGATCCGGCAGAGCAGGCGCAGGTACAGAAGAAGCTCGATTCCGCGAAGATGAAGCTGGCTAAGGAAGAGGGCGCGAAGTAGGCCATGTCCGGGCTGCGCAAAGTCGCTCTGGTGGTTCTTTTCTTCCTTCTGATGGCGGCCGGCTGGGTGGCGTGGAAGATGATCCTGCCGAAGCCGCAGTCGTCATTCGCCAGCCTGCAGCCCGCTCCGGACTTTACGTTGAACGATCAGGATGGCAATCCCTTCACACTTTCCAGCCTGCGCGGATCGCGCGTTGTCCTGGTGTTCTATCGCGGATACTGGTGACCGGTCTGCATGCGCCAACTGCGCGAGTTCGCGCAGCATTCCGGCGAATTTGAACAAGCCAAAGCGCACCTGGTAGCGATCAGCGTCGATGACCAGGAACATGCCCACTTGGTCTGGGACAAGAAAGCTGGCCGCAAATTCACAATACTCAGCGACCCCGGAGCCCGTGTAATTCGCCAGTACGGGCTACTGCACGAGCATGGCAAAGGCGACACCGACATCGCCCTTCGGACGACCTTTGTGATCGATGAGAACGGACGCGAGCGCTGGCGCAAGGTGTCCGGCACCGTCCTGGAGATTCCGAAAGCCGCGGAAGTTCTGCAGCAACTGGACGAAATGCAGTAGGTTGCAGCGTTAACCGCGACGCGCCCATCAACATTCGACAATCAACAATCGAAGAGAATCAATGCTAGACTTTTTCCATGCTCGCCGACTATGCGGTGCGCGTCGAAGCCTCTCTTGGACGCCGCCATCCCGAGCCGCCGCATCCCTATCGCAACGACTTTCAACGCGACCGCGATCGTATCGTCCATGCGCGCGCCTTTCGGCGGCTGGAAGCGAAGACGCAGGTTTTCACCCGCCGTTATTCCGACCACTTCCGCAACCGGCTGACGCACACCATTGAAGTCGCGCAGATTTCGCGCACCATCGCCCGGCAACTGGGACTGAACACCGATCTGGTGGAGACGCTCGCCCTGGCGCACGACCTCGGGCATCCTCCGTTCGGCCATTCTGGAGAAAAAGCGCTCGACACTGCCATGCGGCTACACGGGCTTTCGTTTGACCACAACCTGCACGCGCTGCGCATTGTCGAAGACTTCGAACTGCGCTACGCTGCGTTTCGCGGATTGAATCTGACCTTCGAAGTCCGCGAGGGCATCATCAAGCACTCACACGATTACAGTGCCAAGGACCATCCGGAACTCGCCGAGTATCTGCTCGATCGGCGGCCGCCACTCGAAGCGCAGCTTATCGACCTTACCGACGAAATTGCCTACAGCACCGCCGATTTGGACGATGGCTACGAAGCGCGGCTGCTTACCATCGAGCAGATCGCGGACAGCGTGGACCTGTTCGCGCGGCATTATCGCGAGGCAAGAAACAGTTATCCGAATGCCACCGAGAAGCTTGTCTTTAACGAGGCGCTGAAGAGTATTTTTGACGGATTTGTCGGAGACCTGATTACGAACACGGCGCTGCGCGTGCGAGCGGCGGGCGTGCATTCTCTGGAGGATGTTCGCAGCCACGGGGAGCGACTTGCCGCCTTCAGCCCGCCGGTTGAAGAGGAGCGCCGCCGGCTGAAAGAGTTTCTCTACGAAAATCTTTACTACAGTCCGGCGCTGGCGGCAGAGAAAGAAGACGCGGAGCGCATCACCGGAGAACTCTTCGCCCACTGGATGGAGGAGCCCGACGACCTGCCGCGCAACTACCGCGAAAAAGCCGCCAAAGACAAAGAGCCGCTGCCGCGCGTCATCTGCGATTACATCGCGGGGATGACCGATCCGTTTATCTATCAGCAGTATGAGAAGTATTGCGGATCCTAAATGGAGCGCCGGGCGTCCCCTCCCGGCTGGACGGGCGAGACGCCCGTCCCTACACCGTGTCTCTCAGGTCACTTCGCATACGTGATTCGGTAAATCACGCCCGCGGAGTCATCGCTCAGATACATCGATCCGTCGCTGCCGAATACTATCCCTACCGGACGCCCCATCCACCGCCCTTTTTGTTTCTCGCCTGGGGCTAGCCATCCGGTGATGAAATCTTCCGCGCCGCCTTGCGGCTGGCCTTTATCGTCGAGTTTCACGCGTACCACTTTGTATCCGGTCGGAACGCTGCGATTCCACGATCCGTGAAAGGCTACGAAGATGTTGTTCTGGTACTCGGCGGGAAATTGTGACCCTTCATAGAACGCGAGTCCCAGCGGAGCGGAGTGCGCCTGCATCTGCACCTTGGGCTCGATCACACTCTGGCAGCGATTGTCTCCGGGCTTGGTGAAGTTGGAATCGGGCACGCGGTCGCCATAACAGTAAGGCCAGCCGGCATCGCCGCCATCTTTCCCCAGATCGTAAATCGTTTCCGGCGGCAGATCGTCGCCCAGCCAGTCGCGTCCGTTGACCGTGACCCAAACTGTGTCGGTCTTCGGATTCACCGCCAGCCCCACCGCATTGCGCAGGCCTTTCGCGAAGATCTTCTGGCCGCTGCCGTCGGGATTGAACTCCATGACGGTGGCTCGCCGCGGATCTTTTTCGATGCAGACATTGCAGCTTGATCCGGCGGAGACGTACATCTTGCCGCCGTGAAATAAGAGGGTGCGGGTGGAGTGCCCACCACCGGTTGGCAGATCGGCGAGTTTTTGCGGATTGGACGCGCGCAGGTTCGCCTCGTCCCAGTCAAAGCGGCGAACCATGTCGTTTTCGGCGACGTACAGCTTGCCTTCGTAGAACGCGAGCCCGTGCGGCTCGTTCAGCCCGCTGAGAATGGTTGCCATCCGTTCGGCTTTGCCCGCGTGTTTGGAGTCGGGAAGCGCTACCACCTTGCCCTCACCCGCTTCGCTAACCAGCAGCACGCCGCCCGGGGTGAAGATCATCATGCGCGCGCCGGCCACTTCTTCGGCGAAGACCGAAATGTGGAATCCCGACGGCGCTTTCAGTTGCGTGAGATCGAATCGAGTTTTCTCGGCGCTAGCAAAGTCGCCGTGAGCAAAGAAGGCCAGCAGAAGAAGAGGAAGGAGAGCCAACGATGGTCGTCTCATAGTCTAGTGGATGATCCTCACGGTGAGGTTTGTGCATTTTTTTCGACAACAGTGCCTTGCCGTGGTCCGAGGAAAGGAAACCCTTCTACACGCAGTTTTTATACCGGTTCCCGCCAAAATTACCGGCATGAGCAGTGCGCCCAAGGAGGACGGTAGAATACAATATCTATGAAAAGAAAGCACTTGCAATCCGCGCCCATCCCCTTGGGCATTTGGCACGCAAACTGTTTATAGAAGTGCAGGCCGGTGATTCTGGTCGGCCCCTTGAGAGCAAGCTTTTGAGGCAGACTTTTGAGGCAAAACGGGCGTCGGCGCTTGCCTCCCGAATTTACGAGATCTGTCATTGAAACGACGCAATTAGAACTGGCGCCGGTAGGCGCTTTGGAGTGGCTCTCCCATTCCCACTTTGGAGGAAGTATAAAATGAAAAACCGTACCATTTTCACGCTGCTGCTGGCCGTTATCGTAATCCTGGCTGTGCCAGTTTTCGCGCAAGATAATTCCGCATCCCAGACTCAGCCCGCGTCGACGCAGTCCACATCGATGCAGCCCGCAGCTCCGGCGGCCACCAAGGCGGACAGCGCCACCGGCAAAGACCCGTTGCAACCGGAGACTCGCGAAGGCTTCTGGGGCCGCGTGAATCCGTTCGCGCGCAAGAAATACGTCGCGCGGCAGACGCAGCCGATTCGCGACCGCATCAACGAACTCGATGAGCTGACTGCTTCCAACACACGGGCGATCAAGGATACCGATGCGCGGGCGCAGCAGGGAATCCAGCTCGCTTCGGCCAAAGCCAACGAAGCCGACCAACATGCGATCGACGCCGGCAACAAGGCGCAGGCCGCACAGCAGACCGCACAACAGGCGCACACCCGTCTGAACACGGTCGAGCAGGTGGTGACCAACATCGATCAGTACCAGCCCACGACTCAAACCGAAATCCTTTTTAAGCCGGGACAGACGGTGCTGAGCGAGAACGCCAAGACCGCTCTCGATGAAATGGCCACCCCGCTGAAGAACCAGCGCGGCTACGTCGTCGAAGTTCAGGGCTTCGCCTCCGGCCATGGACAGACGGCGATCTCGACTTCGCAGAAGATGGCCGAGTCGGTGGTCCGCTATCTGGCGCTGAACCACGACATTCCGATCTACCGGATTTACCTCGTCGGCATGGGCAATGCACCGGCCCCGGCCTCGGCCAGCGATGCGAAGCCGAAGCGCATCACCGGCGGCCGCGTTGAAATCAGCCTCCTGAAGAACAATCTGGAGCAGTTGGCTTCGACCGGCACGACCCCGGCCAATCAAGATCAACCGTTGCAAAAGTAGCAGTACCTTCCCCGAAAAGGCCTCCCGTGAAAATGGGAGGCTTTTTTGCTGGTGTGGAAGCGTGGGTCTCGCCCCGCTTGGACGGGGCATAGCCCCGTCACCACACACTCATTAAGGGTCAACAATCGTGCTATCCTCCACGCGTCATGGAAACTCTGTCCTACCTCCGCGCGCCTTCGCCGGTCGGCCCACTGTTTCTTGCCGCTTCCACGAAGGGTCTGGTGCGGCTCGAATTCGAAGCTCGTGTGCAGGAATTCAGGCCCAATGCGGCTCAGTTACGTGAGTCCAAGGCGGCCCTCGCGCCCTATCTCCGCGAACTCAACGAGTATTTCGCGGGTGAGCGCCGCGAGTTCTCCTTCCCGCTCGATCTTCGTGGCACCGAGTTCCAACTGGCGTGCTGGCACGCGCTGCTTGAAATCCCATACGCCGAGACCCGCAGCTACCGCGACATCGCGCAAGCGATTGGCCACCCGCGCGCCTACCGTGCCGTCGGCATGTCGAACAATCGGAATCCCGTCGCCATCGTTGTCCCCTGCCACCGGGTGATCGCGTCGAGCGGCTCACTTTGCGGCTACGGCGGGGGGCTCGACATCAAGCGCAAGTTGCTCGCTCTTGAGCAGGCGAATGTTCGACCTTGCCTTCCGCTTGGGATCGGCGCATAATCCGGCCAATTGTGGGAGGGGTCTCCCATGTTGCCGCGCGTCGAGTACTCGGTTACCGTTCCGGTTCCGGTGGACGCGGCGTTCAAGGCCTTTCAGAATCTCGAACGCCTGCTCCATGGCGGAATCTGCAACGATGTTTCGTGGGTCGAGGGCAAGCCATGGCAGGCCGGCAGCCGCGTGCGTTATGACTTCGTTCGGCCCATCCGTACCGTTGTTACTGCTGTCGTGACCTCCATCAGTCCACCCCGTGCGATAAGCCTGATCAACCACGCTGTGGGCGTTACGACCGAACAGAACGTCACCTTCGGGCCCGATCCCAAGGGCGGAACGCGCATCCGCATGACCATGGACGCTGTCGGCAAGTCGACGGAGCTATCCGAAAGCGCCATCCATGAGGCGCTCGCGTTTGTCACCAAGAACGCGCTCGATAGCGTGGCCGCACTCTGCCGGCGGCGCGACTCATCGGCCACGGGTAAGTGATCTCCCGCCGTCCAAAGAAGACGGGGCAAGCCCCGTCTCTGCAGCGGGTATCATCAGCCGGCCCTGAGCGATGACGTTCAGCGAGATTCCTGTACACTAGCCGCCATGCTCAGCGGCCTTGTCCCCCATTGCAGCCTTCTTCACCGTGAACCCTATTGTGAATGACCCTGGCCGATCCACGACTTCCACTGTCCGCAAGGCGAGCCTTTTCTATTTCGTCTTCGTGATGTTCTCCTACACCACTGGGGGCCCCTTCGGACTCGAATCGATGGTCACCACCAGCGGTCCGGGGATGGCCCTGCTGTATCTCTTGCTCATCCCGCTGTTCTGGTGCATCCCGGTATCTCTCGTCTCCGCCGAACTCACCACCGCTATGCCGGTCGAGGGCGGATTCTATCGCTGGAGCCGTGCGGCCTTCGGAGATTTCTGGGGATTCCTTGCCGGATGGTGGAACTGGTCCGCCTCATTCCTGCTTGGCGGCTCCTACGCCGTGCTCTTCACCGACTACTTGGCTTTCTACTTCCCGCAGATTGTCGGATGGAAACACTGGCTCGCCTCCTTCGCTCTGATCGCCCTCATTACCTGGATCAATATTCGCGGTATTCAAATGGTGGGGAAAGCCGCCACGGTTTTTGAAGTCTTCATTTTTGTTCCCATCGTCGCCATGGTCGTGCTTGGGCTCGCGAAGTGGCATCACGATCCGTTGGTGCCGTTGGTTCCGCCGCACCAGCCTTTTTCCAAAGTATTCGGAGTGGGCCTCGCCCTGGGCCTTTGGCTGTACTCCGGATACGAGCAACTCTCCACCGTGGCCGGGGAAGTCGAGAACCCGCAGCGCAGCTACCCACGGGCGCTCGCTCTGGTGGTTCCGCTTTCGATCGCGACTTATTTCCTGCCGACATTTGCTGCCCTGGCCGCGCTCGGAGACTGGCAACAGTGGAAAGACGGATACTTTTCAACTGCCGCTCTGCTGATCGGCGGCCCCTGGCTCGGCGGCCTGATGACGATCGCCGCCATGGTCTGCAACGTGGCGCTGCTCAACAGCACTGTGCTCACCACCACGCGTATGCCGTTCGCGCTCGCCGAAGACGGATACCTGCCGCCATTCCTCAGTGGCCGGCATCGGCGCTATGGCACGCCCTGGATCGCGATTGTCGTTTCCGCCGCCATCTACGCATCGCTGGCGCTGCACTCGCTCGGCGACTTGATCAGCATTTATGTCTGGCTGCGCGCCGCCACCACCGTACTGACCGTTCTCTCGGCCTGGGGACTGCGCCGCAAGCGCCCCGATCTGCCGCGAGCCTTCCGCATTCCCGGCGGCAATCTCGGACTGGTTTACGTGATCGCGATGCCGCTCGCTATGGCCTATGTCGTGCTGCGTTATAGCGATCCCCTCGCCATGCGGTGGGGGCCGTGGGCGCTGGCTGCCGGGCCGGTTGTCTATTTTGTGGCGAAGTGGTTCGCCAAGCGCGCCGCGCAACACGCGGCCAAGGTAGGATAGGGTCGGATCGAGGATCATGTGCCCCTTACCATCCGCGAACTAAGTAAAAAAATTCGCGACCGCGAAATCTCTCCCGTTGAACTTACCCGCGATTGCCTCGCGCGCATCGAAAAGCTCAACCCGGCTCTCAACGCCTTCATCACCGCTATGGCCGATTCCGCTCTCGATCAGGCGCGTGTTGCCGAGCGGGAAATCTTTGGCGGAAACTGTCGCGGACCGCTTCACGGGATCCCCATCGGACTCAAAGATATTCTCGATACCGCCGGAGTGCGCACCACTGCCGCCAGCGCACTGTTCAAGGATCGCATTCCAGAGGAAGACTCCGAGGTTGTACGCCGCCTGCGCGCCGCGGGCGCGATCATTTTAGGCAAGCAGAACCTGCACGAATTCGCTTACGGCGGCAGCTCGATGATCAGTTTCTTCGGCGCGATTCACAATCCATGGGACACGACGCGCATCGCGGGTGGATCTTCGGGGGGCTCCGCTGCCAGCGTGGCTGCTGGTCTCGGCTTTGCCGCCGTTGGCACCGACACCGCCGGTTCCATCCGCCTGCCCGCCGCCTACTGCGGAGTGGTTGGACTCAAGCCGACCTACGGCCGCGTGAGCGCCCGCGGAGTCGTTCCGTTGTCGTGGTCCTACGATCACGTTGGCCCGCTCGCAAATTCGGTCTATGACGCAGCGCTGATACTGCAAGTGCTGGCAGGTTATGACCCAGCCGATCCTGGCAGCATTGACACGCCCGCTCGCGACTTCACCGCTGCGCTGGATCAGCCCCCGGCCAAGCTGCGGATCGGCGTTCAGCGGGCATTGTTCTTCGACGATCTTCATCCCGATGTTGCCGAGGCGACCGACAAAGCGATCGGAGTTTTTCGCCTGCTTCACGCGGAGATTCACGACGTCAAACTCGAAGTTTCCGCCGACCGCACGCTCGCGAGCGCCGAAGCCTATGCCTATCACGAGCCATTCGTCGACCGTTCACCGCAGCTCTACCAGCCCGCGACGCTGGCGCGCATTCAATCCGGAGCCAATATCTCCGCGGCCGACGCTCTTCGTGCCAGCCGCGACCTGAAGGCTAGACGTCACGCGATCCGAAAAATATTCGATGAAGTGGACGTGCTGCTCACGCCCACCGTTCCGATTCCGCCGCCCGTGATCGCCGATCTTCGCGAGCATCCGGAAGACCTGCGTCCGCAAGAGCTGATCATGCTGCGCAATACGCGGCCGTTTAATGTGTGGGGGATTCCAGCGATTTCCGTCCCGTGCGGATTTACCGAAGATGGGCTGCCGATTGGCCTGCAACTGGCCGCCGCTTTCTGGCGGGAGGACGTGGTGCTGCAGGCAGCACATGCCTACGAGCAAGCGACGGAGTGGCACAAGAAGAGGCCACCACTGGCGAACTTCTAAAAGTTGTCATCACTTCCAAAAGTTGTCATCCTGAGCGGAGCAATTCCATTCGCGAAGCGAACGGAATTGCGGAGTCGAAGGACCCCGGCAACGCGAGCGGCACCTGTGCTGCCGCAGGGAGTTCTCACGAGGACGTCAGGCACTATGGGATTGATCGAGCACATCGAGACCAGACAGGCGGCGTTTGTGGTGAGAACTCCCTTTTGCGCTGCGGGTGGCGAAAAGGGGTATGGGGTCCTTCGACTCCGCGGGACGATTCGCTTCGCGAATCGTCCTGCTACGCTCAGGATGACAGTTTATTTATGACCACCATCTTAACCTTGCGGCCCACGCGCAGTATCAGCGTCGCGGATGATCCCGGAAAATCAAGCTGGATGTGCGACCGCTGTTCGACATATTCCAGACCCGCAACCGACTGGTCTAGAATCCTAACCGAACCGGCTTTCAATTTTCGAACCGCATCCGACACAGAATCAGCCAAACCGGATTTAGCTAACAAGCGGTCGAGCCGAACGCCCAGATGCACCGGCCCCATACCCGCAGGGACGAATCCCACAATGCCATCAGGAGAAACAGCACGATCTTCCGCGTCGTTCGGGGACCATCTAACGTCCGCGAAGTTGACCACGACTTCTTCCACCTTGTCCGGCACGCCGCCCTTCTGAAACTGCCGTGCCCAATCCTCGCTGGCCTTCACCGCCGCTTCCGCTGAGTGAAAATCGGCCACGATCCCCCGCGCCAACTCTTTCTTCAGTGCCATGGGATGTGCCTTCCCGCTAGCCGCATCCGCCTTCATCGCCGCGATCTGCTCCGACCGCACATCGGTCAGCAGCTCGTAGTATCTCCACATCATTTCGTCGGAGATCGACATTACTTTGCCGTACATCTCCAGCGGCGGTTCGTGGATTCCAATCGCGTTGCCTAGCGACTTCGACATTTTGTTCACGCCGTCGAGGCCTTCGAGGATCGGCGTGGTCAGCACGACCTGCGACTCCTGCCCGTAGGCTCGTTGCAGCTCGCGGCCTACCAAGAGATTGAATTTCTGGTCGGTGCCGCCCAGTTCCACATCGGCTTCGAGCGCGACCGAGTCGTATCCCTGCGCCAGCGGATACAGCAGTTCATGCATGGCAATCGGCTTCTCGTCGTGGAATCGTTTGTGGAAGTCCTCGCGTTCTAATATCTGCGAGACCGTGTATTTCGCCGTCAAACGGATGAAGTCCTCAGCCGAGAACTTCGAGAACCAGCGGCTGTTGAAGTCCATCACGGTTTTTTCCGGGCTGAGAATTTTGAAGACCTGCGCCTTGTAGGTCTCGGCGTTCTCCGCAATCTGCTCGCGCGTCAGCGGAGGCCGCGTCGCTGAGCGCCCCGTCGGATCGCCGATCATGCCGGTGAAATCTCCGATGAGGAAAATGACTGTGTGTCCGAGATCCTGAAAATGTTTGAGCTTGCGCAGCACGACCGTGTGGCCGAGGTGTAAGTCGGGAGCCGTCGGGTCCATGCCCAGCTTCACGCGGAGCGGCTTGCCCGACGCGAGCGAGCGCTCGAGCTTCGAGCGCAGTTCGGATTCCTTGACGATCTCCGCCGCGCCCTTCTTGAGGTATGCCAGTTGTTCGTCAACCGGTGGAAAGTTAGTCATGTCGTAGTGATTATAGCGATCTGGCGCGTCTCTTCTTCAATGGTCATCCTGAGCGAAGCGAAGGACCCATGAATTCCGTCGCCGCAAGCAAATGCATGGGTCCTTCGCTGCGCTCAGGATGACAAAGGTTTGGAAGGCGCAACCGGCCGCCCATAGAAGCTCAGCGCCGCGTCTCCCTGCACCAGCTTTCGATAGCGCCGCAGTTCGCCAAACGCTTCTCCCGGATCGAATCTCTTTTCGTGTTCCGCGATGACCAGACTGCGCTCGTGCAACAAATTCGATTCCGCCAGCGCCGCCAGCGTTTTCGCGTACTCGTCCTGCATCGAGTATGGCGGATCGAGAAACACGAAATCGGCAACGCTCCCCGCCGCTTCCAATTGCCGCAAGGCTTTCCCAGCATCGAGTCTCACGATCTGGAAGCCGCGCGCAATTCCGCCCCCAATTCCCAAAGACTTCAAGTTCGCGGCAATCAACTCCGCGGCTGCTTTGGACGACTCGACGAAGTGCACCATGCGCGCGCCGCGGCTCAGCGCCTCGATGCCCACCGCGCCAGTGCCCGCGTATAAATCGAGCCATGTCGACTCCGCCAGCGCAGAGGGATCGCCCGCGCACAGCACGTCGAACAGGGTCTCGCGCAGGCGGTCCGCCGTCGGGCGGATTTCGAGCCCGGGCAACGACCGCAACGTCCGGCGCCGGTATTGTCCGGCAATCACTCGCATAGATTCGCGCTCACTGAATTCGTCTTCATGGATGCGGCTAAGCCGGGAGATCAAATGCCCTGCCGGTCCAGCCCTTCCGTTTGGCCTTTTCGCATCTACTTGGCGTCAATCGGTGTCTAAATAGATAGAATACTGGTAAGCATGTCGATGCGCAGTTGGTCCATCCCGGTCGGACGTCTCTTTGGAATCGAAATCCGCATTCATTTGACGTTTGTGTTTCTGCTGATCTTCGTATGGGGCACCGAAGCCGCAGTGCAGAATGCCAGCGCCGCTCTGCGTGGACTCGCTCTGGTCGGCATCGTTTTCGGCAGTGTGGTGCTGCACGAATTAGGTCACGCTCTGGTGGCCCAGGGTTCGGGCATTCCGGCGAAGGCCATCATCTTGCTGCCGATCGGCGGCGTCACCATCCTCGACGAAGCGCACGCCCTTCCCGACGCGATCGACGGCTGGAAGCGTGACATACGAATCGCGGTTGCGGGACCGCTGGTGAATCTCTTTATCGCCGGTTTATCCGCACTCGTTTTGATCACGGCGATACCGGGTTTCTCGCTGACCGCCAGGCCGCTGCTGCATTCGAGCGCGCTCTTGCGCAGCATCGTCTGGGCGAACCTCTACCTCGGCTTGTTTAACATGTTGCCGGCGTATCCCATGGACGGCGGGCGCGTTTTGCGTGCCTTCTTTGCGCGCCGCGTCGACATGGTGCAAGCCACCCAGCGCGCCGTCCGCATTGGCCAAGTCTTCTCCATCCTGATGATCATGGTCGGAATGCTGTTCAGCATGCATTCTGAGACGCGATGGGACGGCTACTGGCTGATGATGATCGGCTTCTTTCTTTCCGCCGGCGCGCAACTCGAAGAGCGGTCGGCGGTATTTCAATCCGTGCTGCAAAGCGTGCGCCTGGAAGAAATCATGCTGACCGATTTCGCCACCCTGTCGCCCGCCGACACGCTGGAAGACGCGCTCGAAAAGGCCGTGCATACGCTGCAGGACGATTTTCCGGTGGTACGCGGCAGCGACATGGTCGGCGTCGTCTCGCGGCAGAAAATTCTGGAAGCACTGCGCGCCGACGGCAACGGCTACGTGCAGGCGGTGATGAACCGCATCTTCGAAGTGGCAGCCAAGCAGGAGTCGCTCGCCTCCGCCTTCCGCAAACTTTCCGCCCGCAACCTCAGTATCATTCCGGTGGTCGACGAACAGCATCTGGTCGGAATCGTCACCCTCCAGAACCTGATGCACTCCATGTCGCTGCTGGCCGAAAGCCGCAAACTGCGGAGAGAAGCGTTCGACTCCTAGGAAGGTCAGAGGTTAGAGGTCAGATTGCAGAGGTTGAAGTCCCAAGTTCGTCGACGCCGTGTCGCACCTGGGTTCTAACCTCTGCAATCTGACCTCTGACCTCTCACCTGGCCTTCGCATAGACTTCCTGCGCGGCGCGCACCGCGCATCCGAACTCCACCGCTCTGCCCGTGGCTTCGGCGATCACATGTTCGAGCGCGCCCAGCACTCCCACAGTGTCCAGATAATCGTAGTAACCAATGTGAGCGATGCGGAAAAGTTGTCCTTTCATTTCCGCCTGTCCGTTGGCCACGACCGCGCCAAACTGCTCGCGGAAGAGTCTGCAAATGGCGGTGGAATCGGCGCCGGGCGGGGCAGTGACGGCAGTCAGCGCGGCCGCTGGAGAACTTGGCGCAAATAATTTCAGTCCCAGCGCTTCGACTCCCGCGCGTGTCATGGCCGCGCACAGCTCCGCGTTCGCAATCAGCGCGTCGCGTCCCGCCGCAAGGTTGCCGTTGCCCATTTGACGAACATAATCGAGTGACGCGGCCAGCGCGGCAAACAGAGAGGTCGCGGGCGTGTAGGCCGTCTCCGCGTTGGCGGCCGCTTTTCGTTCCTTGCGCAGATCGAAGTAATACCGTGGAGACTTCGCCCGCTCCATGCGCTGCCACGCTCGCTCGCTTATGGCGCCATAAGCCAAGCCAGGCGGGATCATCAGCGCCTTCTGCGAGCCGCCAATGATGATGTCGATTCCCCATGCGTCCACGTCGAGACGGGTCGTGCCTAATCCCGTGATCGCGTCAACGACGAGCAAGGTGTCAGGGAACGCGCGCGCCAACTTCGCGATGGAACCGACGTCATGCCGCGCGCCCGTGGAACTCTCCGTCGCCTGCACATAGACGCAGCGGATCTCGGGCGTCAGCTTGCCGCTCACTTCATCGAGCGAGAAGGTTTCGCCGTAGGGAGCGGTTACCGTGTCGACTGCGCAGTCAAACGCCTTGGCCAGCGCGGTCCAGCGCTCGCCGAACTTGCCGGCGGTTAACACCAGCACACGGTCGCCGGGAGAAGTCAGGTTCGAGACCGAGGCTTCCATGAAACCGGTGCCGGACGAGGAGAGCACGAGCACGTCATTCTTCGTGCCGATAAATTCCTTCACGTCGGCGAGCACGCGCGTGAATAGAGCGCGGAAATCGGCGGTGCGGTGATGCGCGCCATAGGAGGCCATCGCCATCTGCGCAGCGGGAAGAAGAGGCGTCGGGCCGGGAGTGAAGAGCCTGTTTTTCTTGAGCATGAGGACCAGAATATTAGAGAGCCTGCGGTTCGGGAAGAGGTCAGAGGTAAAAGGTCAGAGGTCAGATTGAAGAGGTTAGAATCACTCGCTACGAGTTCCGGGTTTGAGGATGCGGACGTTCACCTCTGCAATCTAACCTCTGACCTCTTACCTCCGCAGCGTTCTATAATCCTCCCATGCCCCTCATCGATCAGATCCAAAAAGATATTGTCGCGGCCATGAAGGCCCGCGAAGAGCAGCGACTCTCCACCCTGCGCATGGTTAAGACTGCGCTCAAGAACCGTGAGATCGAAAAGATGGCGCCGCTCGACGACAAGGAATCGCAGCAGGTACTCTCCACGCTGATCAAGCAGCGCAGGGACTCGGTCGAGCAGTTCACCAAAGGCGGACGCCAGGAGATGGCCGACAAGGAAGCGGCCGAGATCAAGCTGATCGAGACCTATCTGCCAAAGGCGGCCGGCGAAGAAGAAATCGTGGCCGGAGTTCGCGCGGCGATTGCCGAGATAGCGCCCGCTCCCGCCATGAAAGATATGGGAACAGTGATGAAGGCCGCGATGGCCCGCTTCGCCGCCGCGGGGATGCGGGTGGACGGGAAGGTGGTTAGCGAGACGGTAAAGAAGGAGTTGGCGGGGAAGTAGGGAGCGTACTCGAACGGGCAATACGTGCTCCGTTTGGTTCTGATAGTCTTGAGCTGTAATCGCTACGATATACTAACCGCCAATCAGCGCCTTCCATGCCGGCGAGAGGAAGAACAATGAAGGTCGCCACTAACGCTGATCGTCTTGAACTCCCGCTGTACGGCCTTTCCGAGGCTGCACTCTATCTGCGGGTTCCGATAAAGACCCTCGAATATTGGGCTTTCGGCCGTGGGAGAATTTCGCCCATGATCCGGGTTGCGGAAGCACGCCCACGGGCACTTTCCTTTATGAATCTTCTTGAGTGCCATATGCTGGCCGCGATGCGCTCCATGTATGACTTGCGTCTTCCCAAGATACGGCGAGCGATGGCCCAGCTAAATAGGACATCCGGATGCAGGCATCCACTGATTGAGCAGTCGCTATATACGAATAGGGTCGACGTTCTTATTAAAGAGATCGACAAGCTGGTCAATCTATCTCGTGGTGGTCAACTGGCGATTCCTGAGATTTTTGAAGCGCATTTGGAACGTATCGAATACGACAAAGGAATTTTCAAGTTCTATCCGTTCGTGCGCGAAAGAAGTGCAGCAGAGCCAAAGCTCATCGTTATCAATCCAGACCTCGGTTTCGGCAAACCTGTTGTTGCAGGTACCGGTATTTCCACTGCTGTTATTGCATCTCGGTTCAATGCACGAGAATCGGTACCCGAACTAGCCAAGGAATATGGCCTCGAAGAGAAACAGGTTGAAGAGGCAATCCGCTGGGAAACCCGAGCAGTTGCAGCTTGACGATTTCATCCTTTACTTGGATGAGAATCTCGACAACTGCCAACCCATCATTGATGTCTTAATGGCCACTGGTGTGCAGTTTAAGCGCCATCGAGAATTCCATTTGCGCGGAGCTTTGGACGAAACGTGGCTACCGTTTGTTGCCGAGCGGGCATGGGTAGTTCTGACTAAAGACAAGAGGAATCGCTACAACGAAATAGAGCGCGATGCTTTGCGTCGTCATCGAGTTCGCGAGTTTTATTTCGGCTCTGGCAACTTTACCGGAGCTGAGATGGCACAAGCACTGGTAAAGGCGATCCCGGAAATGAAGAGAATCTCCAGAACATATACTCCACCCGTGGTCGGTAGCATCACACGTTTGGGCGCGGTGACCGTCGTGTACGACGAGTATGGATCAACACATGACAGGCGTAAGGCGGGAAAAGACTCCTCGAAGATCTGATCGAAAGAACCCGATCTTCTTGGGAAGCCTTTTTGGCATGTATCTTCTCACTTGCCCCGCTGCCATTCCCGATACGCTTCGCTCTTCCCGATCCCGCGCTCTTTCGCCACTTTTTTCAGCGCGGTCTTTTCGTCTGCCTTTTCTTCGGCCATGATTTCGCGCACGCGCTGGGCGAGGCTTAGGGTTTCGGATGGGGACGGAGCAGCTCCTTCTTCGGCTTTCGCGATCAGGAGGGTGATTTCGCCTTTGACGTCTCCGCGGGATTTGAGCTGTTCGAAAATCTCCCGCGCTCGGCCGCGCAGGAATTCTTCGTGGATCTTCGTGACCTCGCGGGCTACGACTACGTGGCGGGATTCTCCCAGGACCTCGGAAACATCGGAAAGCGTCTCCAGCAGGCGGTGGGGCGCTTCGTAGAACACCTGCGTTCTAGGAGAGTCTTTTATGCTTTCGAGCAGCTTGCGGCGCTGACCGGATTTCGCCGGCAGGAAGCCGCTGAAGCGGAAGGAATCGGTGGGCAGGCCGCTGGCCACGAGCGCCGCCAGGAAGGCCGACGCTCCGGGGATCGGCACGACTGGCACATGATGCCGAATAGCTAGCGCGATCAGGCGGAATCCGGGGTCGGAGATGCCGGGCATGCCGGCGTCGGTGACCAGAGCGATCTTGGCGCCGCCTTCGAGATCCACGACCAACTCGGCGGCTTTGGTCATCTCGTTGTGCTCGTGATAGCTGACGGTGCGGGTCTGGATGCCGTAATGGCTGAGGAGCTTCAGGGTCTGGCGCGTATCCTCGCAGGCGATCAGGTCGACTTCTTTGAGCACGCGCAGGGCACGCAGAGTGATGTCTTCGAGGTTGCCGATGGGCGTGGCAACCAGATACAGCGATGGGCCGCCGATTGCGGTACCTCGTTCGGAGCTGCCACCGTTCTTGGAGTCTTCCCGCATGAGGGAAGTCTAGCAAGAAAAGGGGGAGGGCAGAGGTCAGACTGCAGAGGTTAGAATCCGGGGGGCACCTCTGCAATCTGACCTTTGACCTCCGACCTCCGACGTCCAAGGAATCATCTGCGCCAATACAATTCTCGCTTCGCCTTTCATTCGCTTCGTGTTAAACTGACCAAAAGCGATGTGACGGCCAACACTTCACGCTCCAGCCCGCGGGTGTAGGCTACGGGGGATTCGAACCCGGGATTCCAGATTCATAAACAGGAGCAGCCATTATGGCCGACGAACGAAGCAGGCTAGAAGAGCGCAACAACGAGCGGGTCAAAGCCATCGATCTCGCATTCGCACAGATTGAAAAACAGTTTGGCAAAGGTTCCATTATGCGGCTGGGATCGAAGGAAGCCATCGTCCCGATCGCGGTGATTTCTACGGGCGCGATTTCGTTCGATGCCGCGCTGGGGGTGGGTGGAGTGCCGCGCGGGCGGGTCGTCGAAATTTTCGGCCCGGAGTCTTCCGGCAAAACGACCATTGCCTTGCAGGTGATTGCCGAGGCGCAGAAGGCCGGAGGCATGGCGGCGTTCGTCGATGCCGAGCATGCGCTTGATCCGGGCTATGCCAAGAAATTGGGCGTGGACGTCGACAACCTGCTGGTCTCGCAACCCGACTATGGCGAGCAGGCGCTGGAGATTACGGAAGCGCTGGTGCGCTCGAACGCCATCGATGTGCTGGTGGTGGACTCGGTGGCGGCGCTCGTGCCGAAGGCTGAACTCGACGGCGAGATGGGCGACAGCCACATGGGCCTGCAGGCGCGCCTGATGTCGCAGGCGCTGCGCAAGCTGACGGGGACGGTGGCCAAGTCGCGCACCTGCTTGATTTTTATCAACCAGATTCGCGAGAAAATTGGCGTGATGTTTGGCAATCCGGAAACCACGACGGGCGGGCGCGCGCTGAAGTTCTATTCGTCGGTGCGCATCGACATCCGGCGCATTGCCGCCATTAAAGAAGGAGACGTGGTCACGGGCTCGCGCACTCGAGTCAAAGTGGTGAAGAACAAAGTGGCAGCGCCTTTCCGCGAAGCGGAGTTCGACATTCTATACGGCGAAGGTATCTCGCGCGAAGGCGACCTGCTCGATCTGGCGGTGAACAGCAATATCCTGGAGAAGTCGGGTTCGTGGTTCAGCTACAAAGGCGAGCGAATCGGGCAGGGACGCGAAAACGCCCGCGCTTTCCTGAAAGAAAACAAAGACACGATGGCGAAGCTGGATGCCGAGGTGCGCAAAGCTCTGGGGATGGTGCCAGCCGCGGCATCTCCGGCTCCGGCAGCGGTCCCGGCGCAAGCTACCGGCACGCAAGGACGGGTCACGACCATGCCTTCGGCAGCGGAAGCCGGGAAAGTGCCAGCGAGACGGTAGCTGCCGCGCACACAAGTACCTTATTAAATGGAGAGACTGGCGTCTCGCCCGTCCAGCGGTTCGACGGCTGGGTCGGGCACCCGGCTCTCCATTACAGCACCTAAATCACCCTCCGATTGCCAGCACAGCTTCCCACCGCATACAATCCTCCTTTCATCGACTGAGGGCCCTGTGAAACGTATTAAAGCCATTTATCCGGGATCGTTCGATCCTCCCACCAACGGGCATCTTGACCTGATCGAGCGCGGCAGCAAGATCTTTGACGAACTGGTCGTTGCCATTCTCCGCAATCCCGAGAAGGACCCGCTGTTCAGCGTGGCCGACCGCCGCAAGATGCTGGAGGCGATGACCTCGGGGTTTGACAACGTCTCGGTGGACACTTTTGAGGGTCTCACGGTCGACTATGCGTTGCGGGTCGAGGCGACGACCATCCTGCGCGGCATTCGTGCCATCAGCGACTACGAATACGAACTGCAGATGGCGCTGATGAATCGCAAGCTGCAGCCCGGGCTGGAGACGGTGTTCATGATGCCCGCCGAAAAGTATTCCTACCTGAGTTCGCGTCTGGTGCGTGAAGTCGCGCAGCTTGGCGGATCCATTGCTTGCCTGGTGCCGGAACTGGTCGAGCAGAAGCTTCGTGAGAAAATAGATGTAGCTCACAAATTCGACAACGGCGAACCGGCCGCGGGCAAGACGCCTTCCGAAGGCAAGAGCAAGTCCAGAAAAAAGAAATCATGAGGGCAGCAAGGAAATTATGAGCACCGTCGTGTCACCTGTCACTCATCCCGTCCGCCTGACGGAACGCATCAATCGCATCGAGCCCTCCGCGACCATGGCCGCCGTGGCCGAGGCGGAGAAGCTGCGGCAGCAGGGTATCGACGTGGTTGACATGACCGCGGGCGAGCCGCACTTCACCACCCCGCAGCACATCAAAGATGCGGCCATTGCGGCCATCCAGAATAATTTCTCGAAGTACACGCCGGTCGGCGGCACGGTCGAACTGAAGGACGCCATTATCCGGCGCCACGCGGCCGATTTCGGTTCCACCTACAAGCGCGAGGAAACCTGCGCTTCAGTCGGCGGCAAGCACGCATTGTTTAATGTCATCTCGGTGCTGGTGGATCACGGCGACGAAGTGATTCTGCCCGTGCCCTACTGGGTTTCGTTCAAGGACATGGTGCGCTATGTAGGCGGCAACTGCGTGCTGCTTACGGCCGACGAGGCGCAGGGTTTCCGCGTCACTGCACCAATGGTGGAGCGGCTGATCACGCCGAAGACGAAGCTAATTATTTTGAATTCGCCTTCGAATCCTTCGGGCGCAGTGATGAGTCCGGACGACATGACTGCCGTTATTCGTCTGGCGCACGAGCGCGGCATCTGGGTGATTTCCGACGAGTGCTATGTGTATCTCAACTACACGGGCAAGAATTTTTCGGTGGGATCGTTGAACGAATATCGCGACCGCTTTCTGGTGGTCGGATCGCTTTCGAAGACTTATGCCATGACCGGCTGGCGTCTGGGATTCACTCTCGGTCCCGCAGCGGTCGTGGGTGCGGTGACGAAATTGCAGAGCCAGTCCACATCGAATCCGACGTCGATTGTGCAGAAGGCAGCGGTCGCGGCGCTGAACGGCTCGCAGCAGTGCGTCGAGGAAATGCGCGCGGAGTACATCAAGCTGCGCGATCACATTGTCGGCGGCCTGCGGTCGATTCCAGGGCTGAAGTGCACGATGCCTGAAGGCGCGTTCTATGTGTATCCCAATGTTTCGGCATTTTTCGGAAAGAGCGGCGGTAAGGGCGAAATGAGCTCAGGCGCCGACATAGCGAACGGACTGCTGCACCAGGCGCACGTTGCTACGGTTGCCGGTGAGGGCTTCGGCACGACCGAACACGTCCGTATTTCGTACGCGACGACGATGGAGAATATCGACAAGGCGCTGGAGCGGATGCGGAAGTTCTTCGGCGGGCTGTAGATTGTTACGCGGTTTGGGAGGCTGAATGATTAATCCTGACCCAAAGCGACCGCTGAACCGCATTGTCTTCATCGCCCTTGGTGTGGCCGCCATAGGCCTCGGTCTCGCCCCACTCCGACACGGTCATCTCTTCTATCAGAACTGGTGGGGAGGGATGGTATTCGGACCAATGGCGATCGTATTTGGGGTTCTGTTTATACTGGGCGCAATATTCAAGCCCGACGTTTTCAAGGCTTAGTCCAATTACTCTTGTCGATCCCATGACCCAACTCTACCCATTCCTAATGCAGCCTGCTTTCGACCCGCGGCCCTGGGGCACGCTTGATCTTTCCGCCATCTACCCAAATCACAAGTTCAACGAACGCATCGGAGAAGCCTGGCTCACCGGCGATAACTGCGTGGTTGCGAACGGGCCGCTTGGGAAACGAACGCTCTCAACCCTCAGCAAGGAATTCAGCTCCGAACTCGTGGGCACGGCCGCGCGCGACCCGCAGCGCTTTCCGTTGCTGCTGAAGTTTTTGTTTCCCGAGGAAAAACTTTCTGTCCAGGTGCATCCGGACGACGCCACTGCGCAGCGTTTCGGCGAGCCCTGGGGCAAAACCGAATGCTGGTATGTGGCCCACGCCAAGCCGGGATCGCAGATCGCGCTGGGGCTCAAGCCGGGCGTTACCGTGGCTCAATTCGAGCAATCGATCCACGAAAATCGCGCGGAAGAGCTGCTCAACTGGATCAACGTCTATCAGGGCGAAATGATTTACGTGGCCGGCGGCACGGTGCATACGCTGGGGCCGGGGGCCGTCATTGTGGAGACGCAGCAGCAGTCCGATACCACGTATCGTCTCTACGACTACGGACGACCGCGCCCGCTGCATCTGGAGCGCGGCCTTGCTTCGATCAAGGAGCACAATGACTCCGGCAAAGTGATCCGGCCCGCGCCGGTTGGCATTGATGGCGGCAAGAACCGGCGCTCTTCCATGATTGTCGCGCCCTATTTCACGGTGGACCTGTTTGAATTGAAAGAGCCGCAGGAGTTCTCCACGGCCTGCGATTCAGGAAAAACTTCCGTGCAAATCCTGGTCGCGGTTGAAGGCTGCGGGGTGGTCGAGGCGCAGGGCCACGACCCGGTGACTCTGGCCAAGGGCGATGCCGTCTTGATCCCGGCTGCCCTGCAAGCATTCTCTGTACGCCCGCAGTGGCAGTTGGAGTTCTTGAAGGCCAGCGTGCCCGGCGGGACCGTGCCGGAGCCTGCCACGCGCCTGTAAATGGTCACGCGGTGGAGCGACGGGCATCTCGCCCGTCGGGTGGCCGGGCGGGGACGCCCGGCTCTCCATCACGCTTTCGCCGCGCCCCGCATAGATGTTAGGCTGGCAACGACCGTGAAGACGCAGACGCAAACCCACTTCTATCCCGTGATTCTCGCTGGTGGCCGAGGCACGCGCTTCTGGCCGCTTAGCCGCAAGCGCCGCGCCAAGCAACTGCTCGCGCTCGACGGCAGCGATACCATGATCCAGCAGACGGTCGCGCGCCTCGCACCGATGACCAAGCCCAGCCGTTTTTGGATCATCACCAATGACGACCTGCGCCCCGCCATCCTGCGTCAGCTTCCGAAGCTTCCTCCGAAACAAATCATCGCCGAGCCTGCCGGACGCAACACAGCTCCGGCGATTGGATTGGCGGCATTTCTTTTGTTGCGTCGCGATCCCGATGCAGTGCTCGGTCTGTTTCCCTCTGATCACGTCATCGCCGAGCCCAAGCAATATCGTGCGACTCTCAGCCGAGGAATCGAGATCGCCGACGCGGGAGAAAACATCGTTGTGCTTGGCATCCGCCCGACTCGACCTGAAACCGGCTACGGCTATATCGAAGCTGGAGCGGCCGACCGCCAGGGCTCGCTGCAAGTGCGTCGCTTTACCGAAAAACCGGATCTTGCCACAGCCAAGCAGTTTCTCGACGCGGGAAATTATTTCTGGAACAGTGGCATGTTTCTCTGGCGCGCCGACACGCTCGCGAACGCGCTACGCGAGCATCTTCCCAAGACCGCTCCGCTGCTCGAAAGAATTGCCGGCGCGTATGGCTCGCGCGAGTTCGCGGACGCTTTTCGAAAGCTCTATCCGAAATGCGAAAACATCAGCATCGACTATGCGGTGCTGGAGCCGCGATCCGCCAAAGGTGAAGGCCAGTCGCGCATTTTCTGTCTGCCCTCCGACTTCGGATGGAATGACCTCGGCTCCTGGACATCGCTGCATGAGCACCACGTGGCCAAGGCGAAACCGTCCGACGGGAGCCTGGTCTCGGCGTCTGGGAGTTTCGCCCTGGATGCGAAGAATAATTATGTTCACGTGCCCGGCAAGTTTGTCGCCCTAATCGGCGTGAGCAACCTGGTAATTGTCGAGACCGAAGACGCCCTGCTGGTTACTACGCTCGATCAATCGCAGGATGTCGGCAAAGTAGTGAAGCATCTGGATGAGAAGAAGCTGCATAAGCTAGTCTGAAGGTCGTTGGTCGATGGTCGCTAGTCGTTGGCAAATGCAGATCCCTCGCTCCGGTAGGGATGACGATGCAAGGGAACATCGCGAACGACTAACGACCAGCGACTAACGACGACCTATGACCCAAATCAAATTCGGTACCGACGGCTGGCGCGGCCTTATCGCCGACGATTTTACTTTTGACAACGTGCGCCGCGTGGCCGGCGCGATTGCTGGCTACGTGCTCAAGCACGAGGACCCCACTCACGGCATCATCATTGGCTACGACACGCGCTTCCTTTCCGCTCGCGCCGCTCGCGCCGTCGCTGAAGTTATCGCTGGCGCCGGTATTCCCGTGCTCTTGGCCAACGACTATGTGCCCACGCCCACAGTTTCCTACAACGTCAAAAAGCTCGGTGCGGCGGGCGGAGTCATGATTACCTCGAGCCACAATCCGTGGAACTGGAATGGAGTGAAGTTCAAAGCGAAGTTTGGAGGTTCGGCCACGCCCGCCATCATGAAGTTGATCGAAGACGAATTGGACGGGGGCGCTATGCCCAGCGACGGCCCGCCCACTCATTCGCACAGAACGCGAATGAGTGGGGCACCCGCGCAAATTGAGGAGGCTGATCTTAAGCCTGCCTATGTCGAGGCTGTCTGCCAGTTTGCCGATCTTGATCTCATCCGCCGCGCGAATTTCAAGTTTGCCATCGACTCCATGTACGGCTCCGGCCGCGGAGTTCTTCCGAAAATATTTGACGCGCACGGCATTCGCTACGTAGCAATTCGTCAGGAGGTGAATCCGCTGTTTCCGGGCATTAATCCTGAGCCGATTCTGCCGCACGTCGCGCTGCTGCAGGAAACCGTGGTGAAAGAGAAATGCCATGCCGGCCTGGTCACCGACGGCGACGCCGACCGCATCGGCGCGGTCGCTGAAAACGGCAGCTTTGTCGATTCGCACAAGTGCATGTGCGTCTTGCTGAACTGGTTGCTGCTGTACAAGAAGTGGCCGGGCGATGTGGTGCGCGCCTTCAATACGACCGGCATGATGGACCGCATCGCCGCCAAGTACGGCCGCAAGCTGTACGAGTGCAACATCGGCTTCAAGTACATTGCCGACCTCATGATGGAGCATGAGATTCTGATCGGCGGGGAAGAGTCAGGAGGCATCGGATACGGGCGCTTTCTCCCGGAACGCGATGGCATTCTCAACTCGCTCCTGCTGGCAAATGTGATGGCGGAAGAAAAGAAGCCGCTTGGCCAGTTGGTCGCCGACCTGCAGCGTGAATTCGGCGCGCACTACTATGGCCGGCGCGATCTGCACATTTCCGATGAGATCAAGAACAGCGCCATCCGCCGCGCCGCCGATCCGCAGACCACGAAGCTCGGCGCCTATTCCATCTTGCGCAAGGGGAATCGCGACGGCGTGAAGTTTTACCTCGACGCTCCCAACAATGACAACGGCGCCGACGCTTGGGTATTGTTTCGCGCCTCCGGTACCGAAGATATGCTGCGTTGCTACGTTGAAGCGGCCACGCCCGAACTGGTCGAAGAAATTCTTGAAGCTGGCGAACGATTCGTACGGCAGGCTTAGGGACAGCCAACGGCGGCTGGCGCTACGCAAGCAGATCAGCCTCCGAACGCGATAGGATAGGGACAAATCTCATGATGACAGCCGCCACCGAAGCCGCGCTGGTTCTTGCCGATTCTCCGGAATCGCGCCGCTACAACCGCATCAAGCGGTGGATGGGCGTCGCCGATTTCGCGATTGGCTTGGGGCTGCTGGTCGTGCTCTTGGCCAGCGGATGGACTGGGTGGCTGCGCGATCTGGCCGAGCGCGGCGCTTCGCAGAATTACTCTTTCGCGGTTTTCCTTTACGTCCTGATGCTGGTGCTGATCAGCAAGGTGATAGGAACTCCGCTCGAGTACTATGGTTTCCGGCTGGAGCACCGCTATAACCTTTCCAACCAGAGATTCCGCTCATGGCTCTGGGACGAATGCAAGAGCCTGCTGATCGGACTGGTCATGGCCACGATTGTGGTGGAACTGCTCTACATGCTGATGCGCCAGTCTCCGCAGAACTGGTGGGTGATCGCGTGGGCGGTCTTCCTTGGGCTGGTCGTGTTGCTCGCACAACTGGCGCCGGTTGTGCTGTTTCCGATCTTTTACAAATTCGAGCCGCTCGAAAACGACGAACTCAAGCGCCGCTTGATCGTGTTGAGCGAACGCGCCGGCACGCGGGTGCGCGGGGTGTATAAGTGGCATCTCTCCGAGAAAAGCAAGAAGGCCAATGCCGCGCTGACCGGATTGGGCGCGACCCGCCGCATCATTCTCGCCGACACTTTGCTGGACAACTATTCCGACGACGAAATCGAAGCCGTGCTCGCGCACGAACTTGGGCATCACGTACACCGGCACATTCTGAAGAGTATTCTCGTGCAGGCGGGAATCACGCTGTTTGGCTTCTGGCTGGCCAACGAAGTTCTTCGCTACGCGGTGGATCGCCGCAACATGTTCGAGACCATTTCCGATTTTGCCGATCTGCCGCTGCTGATTCTGGTCTCGACGGTACTCTCGTTCTTGCTGATGCCGGCGCTCAACGCCTACTCCCGCTTCAACGAGCGGCAGGCCGACCGCTATTGCTTCCAGTCCGTGGCCAGCGTCGAACCCTTTATTTCGTCGATGAATAAGCTGGCCGAGCAGAATCTCGCGGAAAAAACGCCATCGCGCTGGGTGGAATGGCTGCTCCATTCGCATCCAGCGATCACAAAGCGAGTCGCCGCCGCCGAAGCTTGGGCGAAGGCGCAGAGAAAATTGGTAATTGAGTAATCGGGTAATTTGGTAATTTGAAAACCAGATCAAGGGCGCACCCCGGGGTGAGCACGGAAGCGGTTTCAAATTACCAAATTACCCGATTACAAAATTACAAATTCTGCTTCAGAATCTCCTCCACCCGCTGCACATCCTCTTCGGTGTCGACGCCTACCGTGTCGAACGGCGTTTCCGCGACGTAGATCGACACGCCATTTTCCAGAAAGCGCAATTGCTCCAGGCGCTCGCTGCGTTCGAGCGACGACTCTGGCCAGCGCACGAACTTATCAAGCGCATCCTTGCGATGTCCGTAGATTCCTAGGTGCTTGTAGTATCGGGGATGCGCACCGTCACGATCGAAGGGAATCGTGGCGCGAGAAAAGTAGAGGGCGCGGCCAGCAGCGTCGGTCACCACCTTTACGGCGCCTGGATTATTGATGTCGACATCCGCCGCTGGCGTTTTCAGAGTGCCCACTTCGACCTCGGGGGGGCACATGACTTCGATCAGTTTGGCGATGTGCTCGGGGCGAGTCAGAGGCTCATCACCTTGGACGTCGATATAGATATCGGCGGGAATGACGGTGGAGATTTCGTGAGCGCGCTCCGTGCCTGAGCGATGGGCAGATGAAGTCATCCGCACACCAAAGCCGCGGCGCTGGCAGAACTGAAAGATTTCGTCGGAGTCGGTAGCCACCACGACTTCGTCGAGCTGGGAGCAGCGGTGCACGGCTTGGTAGGTTAGCGCCAGCAACGGCTCGCCAGCGATCTCGCGCAGCATCTTGCGGGGCAGGCGCGTCGAAGCCAGCCGCGCCGGAATCACAGCGATGATTTTCATGCGCTCAGTTTCGCATGGAGGCAGGCGGTTTGACACTCCATTCGATTGACAGCATTCCGTGCACTTTCAGAATGCAGCAGCGACGAATCCACCCGTGGTCGCGCAGGCGCCTATACAAATGACCCAAAAGATGCAAGTACAGTTTCGCGCTACTGCAACTTGGTCAATTTTGACCAGTCTTCCTCACCTAATAAGCCGATACTAAAGGTCGGGCGCTGCCCCCGAGAGAAAGCCTTATAACACGAGTGAAATGAAGCGTTTTAGCCCGTTTTTCGCGCAACGCTGACGCGCGGGCACTTCGTCTGGAAATCAAAACCTTCTCCACGCTCCGAGCAACCTTTGAGATTGAGATATCGATGTCGGCCATTGAGACAGTACCCTCGACCGGAACACTCGAACTTGTTGACGACCGCCCTGTGGCGTCCTGTCAAGCACCCGCGGCGCAGGTTCGGTGGCAATCGGACGCGGGACTTCCGAGCCGGATCGCCGTTGTCGGCAACTATCTTCCGCGACAGTGCGGGATTGCCACGTTTACCACCGACTTGTGCGACGCGATTTCGACTGAGTGTGGCGCGGCGCGGTTGTTCGCGGTGCCGGTCAACGACACGGAATCCGGCTATGCATACCCAGAGCGCGTACGACTTGCGCTGGCACAGGACGATTTGTCTTCTTACGAGCAAACCGCCGACTTTTTAAATTTCACCAACTTCGATCTGGTCTGCCTGCAGCACGAGTATGGAATTTTTGGCGGTCCCGCGGGCAGTCACATTTTGAGCTTTCTGCGTCGCCTCAAAATGCCGGTCGTAACCACTCTCCATACGGTTCTTCGCGAACCGAATCCGGACCAGCGGCGCGTGATGGAGGAGATCGCAGAGCTTTCGGACCGCCTCATTGTCATGAGCCAGCTTTCGTCTCAGTTCTTGCAGGAAATCTTCAAAGTGCCCGGCAGCAAGATCGATATGGTTCCTCACGGCGTTCCGGACTTGCCCTTTCTCGATCCCAATTTCTACAAGGACCGCTTCGGCGTCGAGGGCAAGGCGGTGCTGCTCACGTTCGGCTTGCTCTCGCCGAACAAGGGAATCGAAAACGTTATTCAAGCGCTGCCGCGGATCTTGTCCAAGCACTCGAATGTTGCCTACATTGTCGCCGGCGCGACCCATCCTCATATCCTCCGCCGCGAGGGGGACAGGTATCGAGCGAGCTTGCAAGCGCTGGCGAAGGAAGTGGGGGTGGAGTCACAGGTGATCTTCCACGACCGCTTCGTCAGCCCTGAGGGAATGGCCGAATTCATTGGCGCTGCCGACATTTACATCACTCCTTATCGCTATGAGGAGCAGGTGGTTTCCGGGACGCTCGCCTATGCGCTCGGAGCGGGTAAGGCGATTATCTCGACTCCTTATTGGCACGCGATTGAGTTATTGGACGACCGCCGGGGCGCGCTGGTTCCGTTTCAAAATCCCGGCGCGATCGCACTCAAGACCATCGAGCTTTTGGACACGCCCGCGATCCGTCATGCCATGCGCAAGCGCGCCTACCTCTTCGCGCGCGATATGGTCTGGAAGAAAGTCGCGCAGGGTTACATGGAAAGTTTTGCCCGGGTTCGCAGCGACCGCATGAAGAGTCCTCGGGTTCAGTTCTCGGCTCGCATCACTCCGAAATTGCTGAATCGGCTGCCTGAATTAAAACTCACTCACGTGAACGAACTAACCGATGACACGGGAATGCTGCAGCACGCGATCTTTACCATCCCCAATCGAGCCGAGGGCTATACCACCGACGATAACGCTCGCGCGCTAATTTTCACAGTGCTGCTGGCGCAACTCGGCGGCCATCGGCTTGCAAACGCCGGGTCAGATACAGACTTGGGCAGGCTTGATTCGTCTTTACGGTATTTGTCGTTCCTGGAGCATTCCTTTAATCCCGTGACCGGCAGATTCAGAAATTTTCTCGGCTACGATCGCCGGTGGAACGAAACCGAAGGTTCTGAAGATTGCCACGGGCGCGCATTGTGGGCGCTGGGAACGGTTCTAGGCCGCTCTGAAGATCAGGCCTTGCGGTGCGCTGCCGGGCGTCTGTTCGAGTTTTCGCTCCCCGTGGCTGTGGCGTTCAGCAGCCCTCGCGCCTGGGCCTATACGTTGCTTGGAATTCAGGAATATCTCGATTCGTATCCTGGAGACCGCGACGCGCAGAAAGTAAGATCAGCGCTCAGCCTGCGATTGCTCGATATGTATGAGGCGATCCGAGGGCCGGATTGGAAGTGGTTCGAAAACGTTCTCGCCTACGGCAACGCGAGACTCCCCCAAGCAATGCTGCGCGTGGGTTCAGCTTGCTCGGACGATCGCATGATTTCCGCAGGTCTGGAAGCGCTGGATTGGCTGTCGGAAACGCAGCGTTGCGAAACCAACCACCACTTTGTGCCCATCGGGTCGCAGGGCTTTTATCGCCAGGGCGGAGAAAGAGCCCGCTTCGACCAGCAGCCGATTGAAGCGGCAGGCGCGGTGTCCGCGTGTCTCGAAGCTTACCGCGCAACCGGGGACAGCCGCTGGCGCCGCGAAGCGTGGTCGGCTTTCAACTGGTTTCTGGGCGACAACGATCTGCAGCTTCCTCTTTATGATTCCGTCACCGGCGGTTGCCTGGACGGCCTGCATCCCGACCGCGCCAATCAAAATCAGGGAGCGGAATCGACGCTGTCGTTCTTGATGGCGCTTCTGGAGATGCGCTCGCTGCGACCCTCTGAAAGGCTGGAAAATTCTTAATGACTGCTCCCGATATAGCACCTCTGAACGTCGAAAGCTCGCACTACCCTCCACTGCTTCTGCGTCATCCTGGCAACCCCATCCTGACGGGCAAGGATTGGCCGTACTCCATCAACAGCGTGTTCAATGCCGGCGCGACCTTGTTGCCGGATGGGACGACTCTGCTCCTATGCCGCGTAGAGGACCGGCGCGGTTTGTCGCATCTGTGCGCCGCGCGTTCTCGAAATGGCGTCGATGGATGGCAGATCGATCGCGAACCGACGCTGATGCCCAACCCGCAGAAATATCCGGAGGAAATCTGGGGTATCGAGGATCCTCGCATCACTTTCGTGCCCGAGTTGGAGCAATATGTAGTCACTTACACCTCCTATTCGCGCGGTGGCCCGGGGGTTTCCCTGGCTCTGACCAAAGACTTTCGCAGCTTCGAGCGCTACGGCGTCATCATGCCGCCGGACGACAAAGATACGGCGCTTCTCCCCCGGAGAATCAATGGATACTGGGCCCTGATTCATCGGCCCATGACGAACCTCGGAGCACATATCTGGGTTTCCTATTCTCCCGACCTGCGCTACTGGGGCAGGCACAGGCTCATGCTGGAAGCTCGCAAGGGCGCATGGTGGGACGCCAACAAAATTGGTCTGTCGCCGCCGCCTATCGAGACTTCCAGAGGATGGCTCGTGCTCTACCACGGAGTCCGGCACACGCCCTCGGGCTGTTTGTATCGGCTGGGTTTGGCGCTCTTCGATCTGGAGAATCCCGAAAAATGCCTGCTGCGAGGGGATTCCTGGGTCTTCGGCCCGGAAACCGACTACGAACGCCACGGCGACGTCAACGACGTTGTGTTCCCGTGCGGATACACGATGGACCCCGATGGCGACACACTCAATATTTACTACGGCGCTGCCGATTGCGCGATTGCGTTGGCGCGGGCCAGCGTGCGCTCTCTGTTGGAGTGGCTGGATGCCCATGGCAGTTGCGAGCGCCGGCAGCGCGTGGAGGATTTATGAAGCCACTGCTTCGGATTTTCCAGTTTTCCTTCGGGTGCCGTCACCGCCAGCGGAGCGCTGTGTTCACGATCAAGAAACGGACGTACCAGGTCTGCTTGAACTGTGGTAGGGAATTTGAGTATTCCTGGGCGCTGATGCACGCCGTGCAGTCGAGTGTTGCCCATAGTCCCGATGCGGCAATCAACGGCATTAGGCCGGCTGAAAGACGGGCGATTTGATCCGGTCGCGGCGCAGATATCGCCGGCTTTGGCCGGCCACGGTCGCTGCCTCGACAAACCTTAGCTTCGCATGTGAGCTATCTTGCTCAGACATGAAAGCCGGCACCTGTCATTCTTTATTCTCCTGAGTGTGCAGACGGAGCCGCGACCGCTGATTCGCAGCTCTCATTCTCAGGTCGCTGCGGGTAGGGCCCTGATCAAGTCCCGGCCAAGTGACCACATCCAGCCAATCGGCAGTCTTCATCCGTGTGTACGCCGCGAAATCCCACGGCGGAACACGATTCGACCCTAAAAGCCTCGAACACCGAAACCAGGGCAGCAACTCCAGGCGGATGAGAGGAGTTAGCCCACAACCAAGAAGGAAGGACAAAAATCATGCCTCTAATTCAACTGCTGGAAGTTCTGATCGTGGTGGGTATCCTCCTGTGGCTGGTAAATCGCTTTATTCCCATGCAGGGAACCATTAAGTCAATTTTGAACGGCGTCGTGATCATTGCCGTGGTTCTGTGGCTCCTGAACGTCTTTGGACTTTTTCACTCCCTTTCCGGCATCCACATTGGAACGTAAAGGAAACTGGTCAAAAAGGCTGAACGCAACCACACCAGATCGATACAACGCAACCTGGCAGACATCTGCCTGATGAAGGAGATACTTTGAAGACCAAGATTTTGTTAACCGTCGGAATCGCCCTCAGTGTAAGCGCATTCGCTCAAACCAATCGTCAAGTGACCATGGTCGTCGAGCCTACAAGTCCGACACCCATATTTCGGGTGAACGTAGTGAGCCGCAATGTTCAGGCCGTCAACTACGAGCATCGCAGCGGCGCCTCCAAGCTCGACTTCGCCGGTACGAACCTGATGCCCTCAGCGAATGGTGAAGCCAAGGTGAATAGCAGGCGGGGATCCATTGAGATCGACGCGGAATTTGCCGACCTGCGGGAACCGACTACTTTCGGCACTGAGTATCTAACCTACGTTTTGTGGGCGGTATCTCCCGAAGGCCGGGCCGTGAACCTGGGCGAAGTGTTAGTCGGCGACAACCATCGCAGCAAGCTGCGCGTGACCACCGACCTTCAGGCCTTCGCTCTGATTGTTACCGCAGAACCTTATTATGCCGTGCGGCAGCCCAGCAACGCGGTAGTGCTTGAGAATGTAGTTCGCGAAAGCACGAAGGGAACCACGGAAGCGGTAAATGCAAAGTACGAACTCATGGAGCTCGGCGGCTACATTCCGACCGGCTACAAGTTCGATCCTGTGGTTCTGAATGCCAGGTTGCCTTTGGAATTCTTTGAAGCGCGGAATGCCCTGCGCATCGCGCAATCCGAGGGAGCCGAGCAGTATGCCAGCGACAGCTATCAGCATGCGGTCCAGTTGATGAACAACGCCGATGAATACGCCACAAGCAAACACATCGACACCAAGCCGCTGATCGCGGTTTCTCGCGAGGCAGTGCAGACTGCCGAAGATGCCCGCGCCATCGCCGTCAAGAAACTGGACGAGATACGTCTGGCAAACGAACGTCAGGCTTCCAGCGACGCCCAGGCCCAATCGCAGGCGCAAGCCGACAGTGCGATCCGGCAGAAGGATCAAGCCCAGTCCGATACCGCGAAAGCTCTAGCGGCAAGGGCTCAGGCCGAATTCGACGCTCAAAGTGCCCAGGCCGCCAAGACTCAAGCGGAATCTGATGCAGCCAAGGCACGCGCCGACGCTGCCGCAGCACAAACTGCAACCGCGCAGGCTCAGTCCGACATGGCGAGCAGTGCGGCTACGTCAGCTAATGCAGTCTCTGCAGCCCAGGCTGATGCCGAGCAGTCTCGTTTAACTGCACAGCAGGCCCTGGCAAGCGCGCAGCAAGCGGAAACCGACAAAGCGGCCATGCGTGCGCGATTATCGGAGCAGTTGAATCTCATTCTCGTGACTCGCGATAGCGCGCGCGGGCTCATCGTCAGCATGTCCGATGTTTTGTTTGACACCGGAAAATACTCGTTGAAGCCGGGGGCACGGGAGAAACTGGCGAAAGTCGCCGGCATTCTGCTCGCCTATCCTGGACTCGACATTGCTGTCGGCGGCTACACGGACAATGTGGGCGGCGATGCAATGAATCAGACATTGTCTGAGAATCGTGCTGGATCGGTTCGCGACTACCTGGTGCAAGAAGGTGTCGCAACGAATTCGGTTTCAGCCAAAGGTTTCGGCAACACCTTGCCGGTAGCCTCAAACGACAACGCCTCCGGACGCCAGCAGAATCGGAGAGTTGAACTTCTCGTGTCTGGCGACGCCATCGGCACGCCGGTCAACGCGACCACAGGAAGCTTGCGGTAGGGCAAGCGTACACAACGATTCGATAATGGAGGCGACACATATGAAACTCGCAGCAGTGATCGGCACAGCAGTTCTGTCTTTGGCCCTCGGAGTCGCGGCTCCGGCGTTCGCACAAGAGCAGCACGACCAGCAGGAAGAACAGAAAGCCAAGCCTGCCCAGGACGAGAAGAAAGCGCAACCGGAAAAAGCTACCAAGCAAGAGGAAAAACCCGCGGCGCAGCAGGAAAAGAACGCCAGGCCGGAAGAACAGAACGCAAAGCAAGAGGACAAGAACGCGAAGCCGGCTGAGAAGAACGCGCAGCAGGAACAGCGTGCCGCTGGGAACCGCGGTGGCCGCATTCCCGCAGACCGCTTCAAGGCCAATTTCGGACGGGAACACTCGTTCCGTGTCACCCAAACCGACTACAGCAATCGCCGCTTCCAATACGGTGGCTATTCGTTCGGATTCGTCGACCCGTGGCCCAGCAACTGGCTCTACACGCAAGACGTTTATGTTATCGAAATTGACGGCGTGTATTACCTGTGCAACGCATCGTACCCTGGGGTTAACCTTGTACTGAGCTTTGCACTATAACGGCCCGTTCTTAAGGGCGCAGCCAGCTTAACTACTTATCGGCGCGAGTTCAGTGTCTGGGCTCGCGCCGCTTTTTTTCGGCGCCAGAAGATGTCATTTCAAGAAAAGAGATCACTTACCAAAATGGGAAATTCGCGGAAAGTGAGCTGTAGTGCACAGATTTGGCAGTGCCTCCGTGGAATCCTTGCATCGACGCGTCGCCGTTCGATCCACGCAGCCCGCAGCAGCAAGGTAGGACCGGGCAACCGAAGGATGATCTGGCAAGGTGATTCAAAATGCGCACAATCCGTTTGCTATTGCTAGCTTTTCTCATATTGGCCGTACCGGCCGCCTCATTCGCGCAGTTCGGCGTGTCGATCACCATCGCTCCGCCCGCGCTGCCTGTGTACACCCAACCCATGGTCCCCGCGGACGGTTATTTGTGGACGCCCGGCTACTGGGCTTATGGGGATGAAGGCTATTTCTGGGTGCCGGGCACCTGGGTCGAGCCGCCCACCGTTGGCCTCCTCTGGACTCCCGGCTATTGGGGTTGGGGCGGTGACCGATACGCTTGGAATGAAGGCTACTGGGGCCAAAATATCGGCTTCTATGGCGGCGTCAACTATGGCTTTGGCTATGGTGGTGTCGGCTATCAAGGCGGATATTGGAACAACGGAGCTTTCAATTACAACACCACGGTGAACAACGTGAACGTCACGAACATTCACAATGTTTACAACAAAAGCGTAATCAACGAAACCACCGTGAACCATGTCAGCTATAACGGCGGCGAGGGCGGAATTACCGCTCGACCAACCGCCGCAGAAGAGACTGCCTCGCACGAGCAACACAGGCCGCCAACGGCGCTGCAAACTCAGCATGTGCACGCCGCCAGCACCAACCACGCGCTTCTGGCGTCCGTGAACCAGGGGCGGCCGGCAATCGCTGCAACTGCGAAGCCGGCGGAGTTTAGCGGCTCTGGAGTGGTAGCGGCCAAAGAAGCGGGAGCCCCTTACAAGGCACCCGAGAATAAGGCGGCTGAGAGCAAGGCTACCGAGAACAAGGCACCCGAGAATAAGGCGGCCGAGAGCAAAGCCACCGAGAACAAGGCAGCCGAAAATAAGGCGGCTGAGAGCAAAGCCACCGAGAACAAGGCAGCCGAAAATAAGGCGGCCGAGAGCAAAGCCACCGAGAACAAGGCAGCCGAAAATAAGGCGGCTGAGAGCAAAGCCACCGAGAACAAGGCAGCCGAAAATAAGGCGGCCGCGAATAAGGCAGCGGCTACTCGGACAAGTGAGAATAAGGCGGCTGCGAATAAAGCAACGGCTACTCGGACAACTGAGAACAAGGCGGCTGCGAACAAGGCAGCGGCTACTCGGACAAGTGAGAATAAGGCGGCTGCGAATAAAGCAACGGCTACTCGGACAACTGAGAACAAGGCGGCTGCGAACAAGGCAGCGGCTACTCGCACGAATGAAAACAAGGCAACCGAGAATAAGACAGCCCATGCGCAGCCTGCAGCTCGTCAACCGGCTGCACCTCGCGCTGAGGCTCGTCCGGCGACTGCAGCCCATTCGCAGCCTGCCCCTCGTCAACAAGCTGCACCTCGTGCCCAGGCTGCTCCTCAGAAAGCGGCGCCGGCTGAGAAACCAACCCGGGCCCCTGCAGGTAAAGAAGAACCTCGTAAGTAGCGAATTGACTGCGACGTATTGCGTCATGCCGCTCGATTAGTAAGAAAGAGGCACGAAAAAGTCGATGAACCTTTAGATTGGTGCGGTCCACTTTTCTGGGCGCGCACCCATTTTTTTGGCGCTAGGCAGCGATTCGAAGGGATGTCCCGCCGGTGCGGGCATGCGATCCGCCCGCTATCGTCGCCCGCATTTCCACGAGGGCGCAAAATCCCATTTGTCGACCCCCTTCTTCACAATGAGCAGTTTTGACCAGTAAGAAAACAGGGAAACGCTTATAAGAAAAATTGTTCTCCCCTCGACCTTGGACTCCCGGTTAAAAAACCTGAGAAACCGGGGACGCCGCGCTGGAGCAAGACGGAATCAAATCCGCTCGTTCGGGAGCAACGTTGGAATGTTATCTCAATGCGGGGAATAAGGAGTGAAATATGCTTGGAACTATATTGATCGTGATTTTGATCTTAGCTCTCCTTGGTGCGCTGCCAAGATGGTCGCATAGCAGAAGTTGGGGTTATGCTCCGTCCGGAGGACTGGGGTTGGTCCTATTGATCGTTGTCATTCTCCTGGTTCTCGGCCGGATTTGAGCCATGCGCTACCCGGCAAGCTCGCCGGACGCCATCAGGGGTTGGCACCTGCTTCCTGTCCGCGCGTTGGTACTTCTGCTGGTCGTAGCGATTTCTAACGGCGCTTCGTTCGCTTACTCGGTTCTGACGCACGAGGAGATCGTGGACCTGGTCTGGTCCGACGAGATCCGTCCCCTTTTGCTCAAGCGATACCCTGGGCTCACGGAGGATCAGATCAAGCAGGCGCATGCCTACGCGTACGGAGGCGCCGTCCTCCAGGACCTGGGTTATTACCCATTCGGCAGTAAGGATTTCAGCAACCTGGTGCACTACGTTCGCAGCGGAGATTTTGTTCGCGAGCTGTTGCTCGAGAGCACAGACGTGAACGAGTACGCCTTCGCTCTGGGCGCGCTGGCTCACTATACGTCGGACATCACCGGGCACTCGATGGCAGTCAACCAGTCGGTGGCCATCGAGTATCCAAAGTTGCGTGCGCAGTTCGGCAAGTCGGTTACGTATGCGGAGAACAAGACGGCGCATTTGAAAACCGAGTTCGGCTTCGACATGCTGCAGGTGGCGAAGAACCGTTACGCATCGCAGCAGTACCACGATTTCATTGGCTTTCAAGTATCCAAGCCTCTGCTGGAGCGCGCCTTCCCCGTCGTTTATGGATTAGATTTAAAAGATGTGCTTGCCCATGAGGACCTCGCCATCGGCTCCTATCGTTTCTCTGTCAGCCAGGTCATCCCAGAGATGACGCGGGTCGCGCTACAAACCCATAAAAAAGACCTGATGCACGAGCGGCCTGACTTTGCGAAGAAAGAGTTCCTGTACCGGCTCTCGCGCTCCGACTATGAAAAGGAGTGGGGGAAGGACTATACGAAGCCGGGACTCGGGACCCGGTTCCTCTCAACACTCCTGCGCTACATGCCGAAAGTTGGCCCGTTCAAGGGGATGGGCTTCAAGAACCCGACTCCGCAGACCGAAGACCTGTATTTTAAGAGCGTCAATTTGACGGTCGATCAATATCGCACCTTCCTGCACGCCGTGGGCGCCGACTCGCTTCTGCTTCCCGATTGCGATCTTGATAGTGGCCAGCCGACCAAGGCAGCGGAATACTCGCTCACGGACGACGCCTACGCAAAGTTGCTGGCCCAATTGTCGAGCCGGAAGTTCGACCGGACGTCGCCGGAACTGCGCGATAACATTCTGCAGTTTTATTCCGACCAGTCGCTGCCCATCGAAACGAAGAAGGACCCGGTTCGCTGGCAAGCCGTGCTGACTGAGTTGGACCAGTTGAAGTCCGCGGCTCCGGCGCCGGTTGCGGCGAACAGCCCTGCGCCGTGATCTCCCGTGCGCACTCCAGTTCAAGAATGCACAGGGTAACTGACCCCTAATTCAGGACGGCCACCGCTCGATTTCTGCTGGCGATACCGAGTTCGCCCCGATGGAAGCCGCCGGTTCAGCGCCGAAATTCCTCACGAAGTCGACGAGAACGGGCAGTGCTTTCGCTACGCTTGGCGAAAGCTCCTCTCCGAGGTCGAAACATTCGCCGCACACGGAAATTTCAAACGCCTGCGTACGTACGCCATAGAGATCCCAGCACAGGGACAGGAGAATCTCCGGTGTCAGTTGGTGGGTAAAAGGGACTTCGGAGCGGTGGGAGTTGACCGGCGTACAGCGAACTTCTCCCGGTCGGCCCTGCCGTCCAGCATCGATGAGCAACACCAGTTCCGCTTGGCTTATGGTTTCGGCTAGCTCAGGAGTGAGTTGGTGGAGCGCCAGGACCTCAAAGTCGCTTGCAGACAGCACGCGAGACAATTCTTCCGCTGCATGAATCCCCAGCCCATCGTCGGAACGAAATCGATTGCCGTAGCCGATGATGAGAGTCCTTGCCATCAGACCGGCCTCACGGGGTCGCAATCTCGTCGAGCAACTCGCCGTTCGCTCCCATCAGTTGAACCCGCAGAGCAATTTCGCCTAAGGCGTGCGTGGAGCAACTCAAACAGGGATCGTAGGCCCTCACTACCGCCGAGACCCGGTTCAACATGCCTTCCTGCAGCTTGTTGCCGTCGATGAAATGCTCACTGACCTGCTGAATGCCGCGGCCCATGGCGAGATTGTTGTGTCCGGTCGCTACGATCAGGTTCGCCCAAGTGATGCCGCCTTGCTCATTCACTTTGTAGTGGTGGATGAGCGTGCCCCGCGGTGCCTCGATCATTCCCACACCTTCCAGGGAATTGACGCCTCCGGTTGCGCGCACGTGCTTATCGAGAATCTGCGGATCGGCCAGCAACAACTCGATTTTCTCCAGCGCGTGCACGATCTCAATCAGCCGCGCATAGTGGTAGAGGAATGCGCTGTGCGCCGGTGACCCAAAGCGCTGGTGGAATTCCACGAATTCAACGTCTGCCTTGGGCGTGCCGCACTGGTCGGCCGCATTGATTCTCCCCAGCGGACCAACCCGATACGCGCCTTCGGGAAATCCCTGCGGCTTGAAATATGGAGCCTTCAAGTAAGACTCGCGGAGGCTTGCCTCGCCGATCCAATCGGCGTAGTCCTCAGGAGCAATTTGATCCTCGACGATTTCTCCACTCGCGGCGCGGAACCGCAGCCCGCCATCGTAAAACTGCAGATTCCCTTTCCGGTCGACGAGTCCGGCGTACATGGTCGGAGCCGAACCGAAGAATTCAATCTCATCCTTATAGTTATCGATCGCCTTCTTGAAGAATTGAATGGTGCGGTCCGCAATCACTTTGGCCGACGGCAGGTCGGACAGAATGCGATCGCGCACCTGGCCGGACAGAGGACTATTTACGCCTCCGGGCACGATCCACGATGGGTGCACTCTTTCCAGGGCCAGGCCCTCAATAATCTGCAGTCCGAATTTGCGCAACTCGATGCCATCGCGCGCCAGCTCGGGGTGCGTCGCAATCACGCCGAGCACGTTCCTCGTCGCCATGTCGGAGTCCATACCCAGAAGCAAATCCGGCGACGACAAATAAAAGAAACTCAAGGCATGGGATTGCACCATCTGGGCGCAGTGCACCAGTTCGCGCAGCTTCTTCGCAGCGGGCGGAATGCGCACCGCGAGGATCGCGTCACAAGCCTTGGACGAAGCCAGTAGATGGCTGATGGGACAGATCCCGCATATGCGCGCCGTGATGCCGGGCATCTCGTAAAACGGACGCCCCTCGGTGAACTTCTCGAACCCCCGCACCTGGGTCACATGGAACTCGGTGCCGGCGACTCGGCCGTTGTCGTCCAACTGAATGACGATCTTCGCGTGTCCTTCGATACGTGTCACCGGATCGATTGTGATGCGTTTCATCGGACGCTCCTTATCCGAACTTCACCGCGAGGCCGGTCTCGCGCTTTCTCCCGTCCACCAGATCGGAAATCACGGTGGCGATTGTCTTCGCGGGTGGTGGACATCCGGGCAGGCATATATCCACTTTCACAAACTCCCGCAGCGGCCGCGCCTGCTTCAATAGCGGAGGCACACCGTCGGTCGGGACCACTTTGCCCTCTTGCGCGCCCTCCACATAAACCCGCTGCAGCAATTTGTTCACGGGGATGGAATTCCGCATGGCGGGCACATTCCCAGTCACCGCGCAATCGCCGAGGGAGATGAGCAGGTGCGTCCGCTGCCGGATCTTCTGCAACTTGTTGAGGTCGTCCTGTGAACTCACCGCGCCCTCGACCAGCGTCACATCCACGCCTTCGGGGAATTCCTGCGTATCGACCAGCGGCCCGTAGACCAGGTCGATCTTCTGTGCCAGGGAGATGATTGCGGCATCCATGTCGAGCAGCGACATGTGGCAACCGGAGCAACCGTCCAGCCAAACCGTCGCCACCTTCACCTTCTTCATACCTGCACCTCTCTGCGGTGTACGAGCGCGCTGATCTTGTCGTTCTTTTTGACCATCTCCTCCACCGCCCAGCCTTTCTCGGCAAGCGCCCCCGTGGGGCAAGCCTGTACGCACTTTCCGCAACTGGTGCAACCACGGGATTCGCCCCACTTCTGATTCAGGTCGCTCACAATTTTGGAGTGGATGCCGCGCGAGGTGACTTCCCACACGTGCGCTCCCTCCAGTTCCGCGCATACGCGAACGCAGCGTGTGCACAGGATGCAGCGGTTATGGTCGAGCACAAACCGCGGATGGGAAAGGTCCACGCCCAGCTTCGGGTAGTTGTACGCGAAGCGCACCGTGCTGATTCCCATCGTGGTGGCCAGCGACTGCAACTCGCAGTGGCCATTGGAGACGCAGACAGCGCACACGTGGTTCCGCTCCACCAGCAGCAATTCGAGAGAAATACGGCGGTCCTGCGTGAGCCTTTTGGAAGTCGTGGTGACCGACATGCCGTCTTGAATGGGAGTAGTGCACGCGGGGAAGAGCCGGTCGGTTCCCGAGACCTCGACAATGCAAAGGCGGCACGCGCCGACCGGCGTCAGTCCTTCCAGATCGCAAAGCGTCGGAATGTACTTGCCATTCGCCTTCGCGGCCTGAAGGATGGTCTGACCCTCCACGGCGCTGATCAGTTCGCCATCGATTCGGATTGACAGTTTCTTTTGCGGCAAGGCCTCGCTCCTTCCTAGCTGACGTCCCTAACTCACGTTCGCGACAGTTACATCGCAGCGCAGACAACGGCAAGACTCATCCAGCGCTTCCTCATGCGTGAATCCGGTAAACACCTCGGCATTCGACCGTACTCGCGCACTCGGGGCGAGGATGTGGCCGTCATGACGATGATTCGGGCTCGGTTCTTCGGGCACTTCCTTCCCGTACGCGATCTCGGGAAAGATCTTGGCCCAGCGGTTCGTTTCCATCAGTTGCAGATCGATGTTGCGGGCCGCTTGTTTACCGTAAGCCATCGCGTTCGATACGTTCGACGCACCCGTAATGACGTCCCCACCCGCGTAGAACCGCGGACGGCTGGTCTCCAGCGTGAAGCGATTGACTTCAATCGTCCCGCTTTCCTTCAGACTCAGTCCCGACGCGCGGGCAAAATCCAAGTCCACGCTCTCGCCCACCGCGAAGATGACCGCATCGCACTCGTAGCGCCGGATGTCGTCGGTCGAAATCGGTTTTCTTCGTCCCGACGCATCGTATTCGCCCAGCCGTGTCTTGACGATCTCAATCGACTTCACCTTGCCGGTGGCGTCGCCAATCACGCGGTGAGGCGCGGCCAGAAACACGAACTTCGCACCCTCGTCCTTGGCCGCTTTGGTTTCTTCTTCGATCGCTGGCATGTCTTTGCGTTCGCGGCGGTAAAACACGGTGACCTCGGCCCCTTTGCGCAGGGCCGTGCGAGCCGAATCGATGGCGGCGTTTCCTCCGCCGATAATTGCCACTTTGCTGCCAATCGGCACATCTTCTCCCTTGGCAATCGCTTCCAGGAAAATCAGCGCGGGATACACTCCCTTCAGTTCCGTACCCGGCTGATAGACCCATGATTCCTTCCACGTTCCGATGGAAAGAAAAACAGCATCGAATCGGTCATCGAGATCGTTCAGCGGAATGTCGAAGCCAATCCGCGTGTTGAAAATAAACTTCACGCCCAGCCGCTCGATCAAATCGATTTCACGGTGGAGCGCGTTCTTGGGCAGCCGATATTCTGGCAGCGCGAAGCGCAACATGCCTCCGGCTTCGGCCTTGGCGTCATACACGGTAACGTCGTGGCCGAGCATAGCTAGATAGAAGGCGGCGGTCAGACCAGCCGGACCTGCTCCGGCAATCGCAATCTTCCGTCCCGTATGTTCCAGTCGGCGCGCCAGAATGCGCTGCACCATGCTTTCATAACCATCGGAAAGCAGGATCGCGTCCGCGATGAAGCGATGCACTTCCCGCATGTTCACCGGCTCGTCCATGGTCTGACGGCGGCAGCGGGTATCGCACGGATGCTGACACACTCGCCCGGTCGATGACGGCAGCGGGTTGTCCATGATCACCGCTTCAAACGCATCCTCCAGCCGATGCTCTTTGTACAACTGCAGGAAGCGCGGAATGTTCATGTGCAGCGGACAACTGTTCTCGCAAGGCGAAAGCGCAAGCTCTTCGCACACGCCGGCCTGGCATCGCCGCGACACGATGTGGTCCTCGAACTCGGTGCGGAAGTGGCGCAGCGTGGTCAGCACCGGATTCGGCGCCGTCTGTCCCAAGCCGCACAGCGAGCACTCGCGGATGTAGCGGCTCAGCTCATCCAACAGTTCCAGGTGATGCATCGTGCCCGCGCCTTCGGTCACGCGATTCAGAATCCGCAGGGACTTATTCAATCCCACCCGGCAAGGAATGCATTTGCCGCACGACTCGGAATGCGTGAACTCGACGAAATACCGCGCCACGTCCACCATGCAGTTGTCTTCGTCCATCACGACCATGCCGCCCGATCCCATGATCGAGCCCAACTGCGTCAGGCTTTCGTAATCCACAGGCGTATCGAACATCTCGTGCGGAATGCATCCGCCCGAGGGGCCGCCGGTTTGCACCGCTTTGATCTGGCGCCCGCCAATTCCGCCTTCGCCGATGTCATAAATAAACGTCTTGAGCGGCGTGCCCAGCGGCATCTCGACCAGGCCTGTGCTCGCGACTTTGCCCACCAGCGAAAATACTTTTGTACCCGAGCTCTTCGGACTCCCAGTCTCGCTGAACCAAGCCGGGCCTTTGGTCACAATGGGCGCGACGTTGTACCAGGTCTCGACATTGTTGATGTTGGTTGGATATCCCCACAGGCCCTTTTGTGCGGGGAACGGCGGACGCGGGCGCGGCCGTCCCGCCTGGCCTTCGAGCGATGCGATCAGCGCCGTCTCTTCACCGCAGACAAACGCTCCCGCGCCCTCCACCAGTTCGATGTCGAACTTGAATCCCCGGCCAAGAATGTTTTCTCCGAGCAGCCCATATTCACGGGCTTGCTCGATGGCGCGGCTCAGGCGATGCACGGCCAGCGGATACTCGGCGCGTATGTACACGATCCCTTCATTCGCGCCCATCACGTAGCCGCCGATGATCATGCCCTCCAGCAGCGAATGCGGATCGCTCTCGATCTCGTTGCGGTTCATGTAGGCGCCGGGGTCGCCTTCGTCCGCGTTGCAGATGATGTATTTGTGATCGGCTTTGGCCTTGGCCATGAACTCCCACTTGTTGCCGGTCAAATAGCCCGCTCCACCGCGTCCGCGCAGCTTCGACGCTTTCATCTGCTCGATGACGTTCTCAGGCCGGCCGTCGATCAGCACCTTGTACAGCGCCTGGTACCCGCCGATCGCGATGTATTCCTCAATGTCGTCGGGATTGATGAAGCCGCAATTTCGCAGAACGATCTTCTTCTGGCCTTTGAAGAAAGGAACGTCGCTCCACAACGGAATCTCCGGATAGGCGCGCCCGTACTTTACGGACGCCGTAATGTGATCCCACTCTTCGACCTTGCAGTAAATGAGATCCGGTGGGAGATTCCCGGTGGAAACATCGTGCAGAATGCGGCCGGCATCGTTCGCCTGCACTCGATGCAAGAGCACCAGCGGAAGACCTGGCAGCCGCAAGTTCGCCAGCGGCTCCTGGAAACAGGCGCCAAAGCATCCCACACTAGCCAGCACCACATTGATGCCGCTGCGGTCGATGGCTTCCGCGAACGCGTGATAGAGGCCTTCCGCGCCATTGCCTCTGCCGCATGTGCCCATTCCAATCGCAATTCGGGGCACGGCTGGGACTAGTTTCGCCAAGCCCGCTTCTCGCACGGCACTGAAAGCGCCAATGTCCTGAATTCGAGGCATCAGTAACTCTCCCGCTCAACGGTGCGAATCTCTCGTTGCAGAGTACGTTCGTTCACATGTCCGCAAATGCGGTGGTTCACCTCGACCACCGGCGCCAAGGCGCATTGCCCAAAGCAAGCCACGGTGCGAACCGTGAACTTGTGGTCGGGCGTCGTCATCAGAGTCTTGTCCTCCTCGCTGGTTTCGCTCGCATCCTCCAGTCCCAATCCGAGTTCCAGACGAACGCTCTGTAACAAGTTGCGCGAACCGCGCGTGTGGCAGGCCGTTCCACGGCAGATGCAGATGGTGTTGTCTCCCTGCGGCTGCAGATTGAACAGCGCATAGAAGGTGACGACGCTGTAGATGCGCGACAGGGGAATCTTCGTCTGCGCCGCAATGTACTCCAGCGTATCGAGAGGAAGATATTTGTTGGGGTGGTGTTCCTGAACGGATTCCAGGATGCCGAGCAGGGCTCCCGGACGTCCCGTCCGGCTGACGACGACCTGGTCGATAAAAGCTCGCTCTCCCGCGTTGAGACGTTCCTGAGACGGTGCGTGCATGGCGCTCCTTTCGCAGAACCAGCACCCTTGCCAGAAGCAACTGCCACGTGTGCATCAGAACGCACACTTGCAGTCTGGATACTAAAGGAGAGGCCGGAAGACTCGCCGTGATTCGGGTCACCTGGGAGGGTGACGCGTAGACAGGAAAGATGCTGCGAGATTTTATTGACAAACGCGGCGAAAACCGGGAGAAAGCGCGCTCTTTCGCGGTCGGGCAGCCGCCTACCACTTCCCGCTCATTGCCCCGACCCGAAGTTTGTGTTAATTTCGCCCCTCATGAGAGCGCTCCTTTCAAAACTCGGGTTCGGCTCAACCACAGAGGAAGTTCCCGAGATCGTCCAAGGTGAAAGCCCCGCGCTCCAGGGAGCTGACCTGGCGGTCGCCTATTTTTCTTCGCGTGTTGGAGGCGATTTCCACGACTTCCTTCGCGTCAGCCCGCACCGTTTCCTTTTCGGATTGCTCGACGTGGCCGGCAAACGCGAAACCAGCGGCCCCGTGCTGCAAGCCGCGCAGGCTTGTTTCCGCGCGGCGGGCGAGCAGCTCTTCGCCGCCACCGAACTGAACGAATCGGACGCGATGATCGAACTGTCGCGACGTCTGAATCTCGAGATCATGCGCGCGGCTGGAGGCGTACGCAGTTGCCCCGCTTTCGCCGGTTGCTACAACGAAGAACTGGGCACGGTGTGCTACGTAAATGCAGGCCACACCCCCGGCCTGCTGCGCGATGACGCCAGCCTCGTCGAGTTGCCCGCCACCGGCCTGCCGCTCGGGCTGTTCTCGCTCGCCCCAACCGACGCCCGTATTGTCGGCTTGGGACCAAAGGCCTCGCTGGCAATCGTCTCCCGCGGAGTGGTGGAGGCCGAGTCGAAGAACGCGGAATTTGGTCTGGAGGGAGTCAAGGGCGTCTTGCAGGCTGGACCTTCCTCGGCCAAAGACCTCTCCCAGCGCATCCTGCAGCAGGTGCAGGATTTCATGCACATGGCCCCGAAGCACAACGACGTGACCGCGCTTACGCTCACACGAGGAGCATAGCCCGCCCGCTCGATTGGCCTCCACGCCGTTCGCGGCGTAAAATAGAAAAACAATTTTCACCCGGGATTTACCCAGGTTTCCAGAGAGCCCTTCATGAAGAAGACCAGACTTTCCCTGCTGTTGGCTGTTGGATGCGCGCTGCTGCTCCCTTGTCTTTCGCCGGCCGATACCGTGGTCGAAGAGATTATCGCCCGGGTGAACAATGAGATCATCACGCGCACGGAATACGTTCGCAGCCGCGATCAGGTCAAGCAAGATGTGCAGCAGCAGGACCCGGCCAATGCCGACCGCATTTTTAACGAGAAGCAACGCGACGTTCTGCGCGATCTGATTGACCAGCAACTCCTGCTGCAAAAAGGCAAAGACCTCGGCATCACCGGCGACACCGAACTCATCAAGCGCCTCGACGAAATGCGCAAGGAAATGAAGCTGGAGACCATGGAAGACCTGGAGAAGGCGGCGGAGGCGCAGGGAGCTTCGTATGAAGACTTCAAGCAGAACCTGCGCAACCAGATCGTCACGCAGCGCGTGATTGGGCAGGAAGTGGGTCAGCACCTGTCCCTGGGCAAGGACGAGGTGAAGAAATTCTATGACGAGCATCGCGCGGAGATGGAGCAGCCCGAGCAGGTGCGCTTGAGTGAGATTCTGATCGCGCCCAAAATGCCCGCCAAACCGGCTCCCAGCGCGGACGCGAAACCCGAGCCGCCGTCAGAGGCCGATACCGAGGCAGCGCTGGCCGCCGCCCAGGCCAAGGCACAGGATCTGCTCGACCAGATTCACAAGGGCGCGAAGTTTGCGGACTTGGCGAAAAAATACTCCGAAGGGCCGTCGGCGAAAGACGGCGGCGACCTCAGTTATTTCAAGCGCGGAACACTCGCGAAAGAACTCGAAGACCAGGTCTTCGCGATGAAGGCCGGTGGAGTCACGGATGTGATTCGCACCAAGCAGGGGTACGTGATCCTGCAGGCGACCGAGCATCAAACGGCGGGCATCCCTCCCCTGAAGGAAGTGGAACCGCGCATCCAGGATGCCCTGTACATGGAGAAACTGCAGCCGGCGCTGCGTGCGTATCTGACGACGCTGCGCGAAGAGGCCTTCATTGACATCAAGGGCGGTTACATCGACTCGGGCGCGAGCGCAAAACAGACCAAGCCCGTCGAAACCACGGACAAAGAGGCCAACGCGAAGAAACTGAAAAAGAAGAAGAAGCTCGGCGTGTTTTAGGCTAACCTCCGTGGTGCAAGTGAGATTCGTATCCGGGCATGCCTTCCGGCGTGCCGGCAAGTGCAGAAGCAAATAATGCGCCTTCAGGCGCTACATGCAGAAACCCGATTTCGCGGAGGCTCATGAAAGAGTTTTTTATCTCCGAATGTTCCCAGCAGGAAAACAAGACCATCACCTCCAGCTTCGTGGTGGCGTCGAAGCAGGTGAAGGCGAAAAAAAATGGCGAGCCTTACCTGGCATTGGTCCTGGCGGATCGAACCGGCCAGGTCGAAGCCAAAATGTGGGACAACGTCGAGGAATTCATCGACGCTTTCGAGCAGGACGACTTTCTCAAAATCAAGGGGCTCATCAACAAGTACAAGAATCGTTTTCAGCTCACCATTCACAAGCTGCGCCGTATGGAAGAAGCTGAGATCGACTTTACCGACTACCTCCCCAAGACCACCAAGGATATTGGCGAACTTTGGCGTACGCTGACCGAGTTTGTGGCCACCTTCCAGAATCCGCACCTGAAGTCGCTCGTCGAACTCTTCATGGCGGACCCGGAGATTGCCGAGCGTTACCGCAATGCCCCCGCCGCCAAGACCCTTCATCATGCCTACATCGGCGGGCTGCTCGATCACGTCGTGTCGCTGTTCCGCTCCTGCGATCTGCTGTGCCCTAACTATCCTCAGATCAATCGCGACCTGCTGTTGACGGGAGCGTTTCTGCATGACATCGGCAAGATTCAGGAACTGACCTACAACCGCGCGTTCTCCTACACCACGCGCGGCCAGTTGCTCGGGCACATGGTCATCGAACTGGAAATGCTGCAGGCCAAGCTCGCAAAACTGCCCGGCTTTCCCGAGGAGCTGAAAACTTTGCTCGAACATATGATCATTAGCCATCACGGCCAGTACGACTTCGGATCGCCCAAGCTGCCAATGTTTCCCGAGGCGCTCATGCTGCACTATCTCGACGATCTGGATTCCAAAATGGAGGCCATGCGGGCTCACTTCGAGCGCGAGGCCGAACTCGACGGACCGTGGACCAGCTATAACGCGTCACTGGGGCGCCCGCTGCTCGATTCGAACAAATTCGTCCAAGGAGATAAAGTGCTGGCCGCGAAAACCGCGGAAGATTCCAGCGCGCCGCCGGCCACGTCCGCAGTGCCGGAGCCCCCAACTTCCACGCCGCCAGTGCTTGACCTGTTCAGCGAGCAGAAAGCATAGCAACCCGGGTGCAAGTACGGTTCGTATCAGGGCATGCCTTCGGGTATGCCGCAAAATGCTGCATTGTGAAGCGCCTTCAGGCGCTGAGGCCGGAAATCGGATTTACGCACGATTATAAAGTTCGCACCTGGGCGCTGAATCGTCCGTTCGCGTTGCCTATGGATTTCTCGCGTTTCACCACCATCAGCTTTGATTGCTACGGCACCCTGATTGATTGGGAGTCGGGAATTCTGCCTGTCCTGCGCGCTGTGCTCGCAAGCCACGGTCAAACTCTGCCCGACGCTGCCATCCTTGAACTGTACGGCGAATTTGAGGCGGAGGCGGAAAGCGGCGCGTACCAAAGCTACCGGGAGGTGCTCGAATCGGTGGTGCGGGCCTTTGCCGATCGCTTCCATTTCCAAGCCAGTTCCTCTGAAATCCAATCCCTGCACGAATCCGTCCACCTGTGGCTGCCTTTTCCGGATACGGTGCCTGCGCTGCGCGAACTTCAGAAGCGCTTCAAGCTCGCCGTGATTTCAAACATCGACGACGATCTATTTGCGGAGACGCGGAAGCATCTGGACGTGGAATTCGATGGCGTGGTCACGGCCGAACAGGCCAGAAGCTACAAACCTTCCCTCAATAATTTTAGGATGGCTTTACGCCAGCTCGCGCTATCTCCGGATCGGCTGCTGCACGCCGCGCAGAGCGTCTATCACGACCTGGTACCGGCGCGGTTCCTGGGAATCTCGACCGTGTGGGTGAACCGGAAATCGGCTCGCCCCGGAATTGGCGCAGTTCGGGCCTCCGCGGCACTCGCCTCCGAGCAGCGAGCGAACCTGGAGGTTCCCGACCTTACCAGCCTTGCCAAAGCAGCTCTGACAGGCGCGGAAGACTGACCCTTCTACATCGGGATCGGCATCGCAAGAATTTTCTTCTGTATGGCGACCGTGACCAGTTGAGCCTTGTTGTGAATATTGAGTTTGCGCATCAAGTTGAACTTGTGCGCTTCCACGGTCTTGACGCTGACGCCCAGAACTGCCGCCGCTTTCTTCACGGTATTGCCCTCGGCGAGCAACTTCATCACTTCGCGCTCGCGCAGGGTCAGAGTGCTTCTCCGCAGCGGCACCCGCACCGCCTGCTTGCGCAGGATCGCGTCGTCTCTCAACTTTGTCTGGATCTGCGGACTCAATGACCTTTCGCCGCGATGTACTTCGCGCAACGCGCTCAACAGAAGCGGAGCGGGAGTATCTTTCAGCAGGTACCCGCTGGCGCCCGAGCGCAGGGCTTGCTCAACATACTCCTGATCCTCATGCATGGTCACATACACGATGCGCGTGCCCGTGCAGTGTTCTTCGATCAGGCGTCCGGCTTCGAACGACGACATACCGGGCATGCTGATATCGAGCAGCACCAGGTCGGGGCGGTGCTGCAGAACCAACTTGAGCGCCTCGGCGGCATCGCCCGCTTCGCCCACCACGGCAAAGTCAGGAGCGTCTTCCAGCAGCCGGCGCACGCCGTAGCGCAGCATTTCGTGATCGTCGGCGATCACGCAACGAATGGGCGCAGCATCCGTATGAAACGGACCAGCCTTCGTGGTCAACATGAAAAATTCCTCGCGTCCCGTGACGAAGTCGCGACGAGTCCAAAGCCCCAAGTCGTCCGGCGGCTGCCGGTACGAAGCAATAGGCAATTGTACCTGTACGGGCCACGCCTTCGGCGCAAAAATCAGGGAAAAGAGCGCGCTGAACTTTTCTTCATTTACAATGCCTTTTCCACATGTTGCGCTATTTCACTTCCGGAGAATCTCACGGCGAGGCCCTGGTTGCGTTCCTTTCCGGGCTACCCGCCGGACTGGCAGTGGATCAGGCATTCGTGGACCGCGAACTCTGGCGCCGCCAACAAGGCTTTGGACGCGGCGGGCGTATGAAGATCGAAACCGACAAGGCGCACTTTCTCTCGGGAGTGCATCACGGCAAGACGATCGGCTCGCCCATCGCCGTAGTGCTCGAAAATCGCGACTGGCAGAATTGGAAAGAGTCGCTGCCGGTGGAGACGGGCGATCCCGAGAAGCACAAGCGCGTGGCGTCACCGCGCCCAGGCCACGCCGATCTTGCAGGAGCTTTGAAATACGATTTCGCGGAAGCGCGCTACGTTCTGGAACGCGCTTCGGCCCGGGAATCGGCGGCGCGGGTTGCCATTGGCGCCTGCGCCAAGCTGCTGCTGCGCGAGTTGGGTGTGGAAGTTCTGAGCCATGTGATCGCGGTGGGCGCGGTGTCGATTGCGGATCAGGAAATCGCGTGGGAGCAAATCGAGCCCCTGGCGCGCAAGAACGAGGTGCTGCTCTCCTGCGCCGACGCCGATGCCGAGCAGCGCATGAAGGAAGAAGTCGATAAAGTTCTGCGCACCGGCGATTCGGTGGGCGGAGTTTTTGAGGTGGTGGCGCATAACGTACCGCCTGGTCTCGGCAGCTACGTGCAATGGGATGAGCGGCTGGATGCGATGTTGGCCGCGGCGGTCATGTCGCTGCAGGCGGTGAAGGCGGTCGAAATTGGAAGCGGGATTGAAGCGGCGCATTCGCCGGGATCGGCGGTGCACGATGAAATCGGTTATAAGAGCGACGAAGGATTTGCGGGCTTCACCCGCACGCGGAACAATGCGGGAGGTCTGGAGGGCGGCGTCTCCAACGGGCAGGAGATCCGGGTTCGCGGTTATCTGAAGCCGATTTCCACGCTGCGCCGTCCATTGCAGTCGGTCGATTTCGCCACGCGGGAGCCAGTGAAGGCGGCATACGAGCGCTCGGATGTGTGCGTTGTGCCCGCCGCCGGCGTTGCCGCCGAGGCCATGGTCGCGCTCACCCTCGCGCGCTGTGCGCTCGAGAAATTCGGCGGCGATTCGATGAAGGAAATGAAACGAAATTTTCAAGGCTATCTCGGACAACTGAAGAGCTATTAATCTGAAACTCAGAAGCCGAAAATGATTTATCCAATTGTGAAATTTGGCGATTCGATTCTGGAAACACCCGCAACCGTGGTGACCAGCTTTGACGATGACCTCAAGAAGCTCGTGGAAGACATGTTCGAGTCGATGTATGCGGCTCGCGGCGTCGGCCTGGCGGCTCCGCAGATCGGAATTGCGAGGCGCATCGCCGTCGTGGATGTGACCTTCAAGGAGGATCCCGGCGCCAAGCTCGTGCTGATCAATCCGGTCATCATTAACAAAGAAGGCCGCCAGCGCAGCAGCGAAGGCTGCCTGAGCATTCCCGAATTTCGTGAGGACGTAACCCGCGCCAAAACCGTGACCGTGCGCGCGCAGGACCTGAACGGGAAATTTTTCGAGCACACGGGAGAAGAGCTGCTGGCGCGGGCCTTGCAACATGAGACCGATCACTTGAACGGCAAGCTGTATATCTCCCACATCAGCGCCTTGAAGCGCGACCTCATCAAGCGCAAGATCAAGAAACTGGTGAAGGCGGGAGAGTGGTAGGGGCTCCTTCTCATGAGTTGTCGTCCTGAGCGAAGCGAAGGATCTGCTTTTTGCTGCGAACAGCAGGTCCTTCGCTTCGCTCAGGATGACAAAGTCTGGTGAATTAAGACCCAGCGCGGCAGCCGCACATTTTATGATTCTTGTTTTTTGTGGCACGCCTCGATTCGCTGTACCGACCCTGGAGAAATTGGTCGAAGCCGCTCATTCTGTGGCGCTGGTGGTGACGCAACCCGATCGGCCTCGCGGACGCGGGATGGAAGTGGCCGTTTCTCCGGTGAAGGATGCGGCAATCCGCCTGGGCATTGCCGTTCTGCAACCCGTGACCATCAAGAACAACGCTGAATTCCGCGACCAGCTTGCGGCGATTCGCCCAGACGCCATAATTGTTGTCGGCTATGGGCGCATCATTCCGCAATGGATGATCGATCTTCCGAGGCTCGGGAATTTGAACCTGCATGCGTCGCTGCTGCCAAAGTACCGCGGCGCGGCGCCGATCCAGTGGGCGATCGCCAACGGCGAATCCGTCACCGGAGTTACCACCATGCGCATTGACGCTGGCCTCGACACCGGCGACATACTCATGCAGCGCGAGATTCCGATTGGCTTCGAAGATACCGCTGAATCGTTAGGCCCGAAGCTGGCCGCCATTGGGGCGGATCTGATGGTCGAAACTCTGCGCGGACTTGAGAGTGGGCAAGTTTGTCCGGCTCCGCAGGATCATTCGCAAGCCACGCTCGCGCCGATTCTGAAGAGAGAAGATGGCCGCATGGATTTCGCCCGCAGCGCAGAAGACCTGTTCAACCGCCTGCGCGGTTTTCAGCCGTGGCCGGGCGCGTTCACGATCTTCAAGGGCAAAGCACTGCAAGTGCACCGCGCTCAACCATCGCAACACGCGGTCAAGTTGACGCCGGGGGAAGTCGCGGTGGAGGGAACGCGCCTGTTCGTCGGCTGCGGCACTGGCACGAGTCTGGAGTTGATCGAAATTCAACCCGAGGGCAAGCGCCGCATGACCGCGCAGGAATTTATCAACGGCTACCGGCCTCAATCCGGCGACCATCTGGGACAATAGTCTGCGATGGCCGTTTCTTCCGCTCGCTCTTCTCCCGCTCGATCCGCGGCTTTCGAAATTCTCCTGCGGGTCGAGCGCGAAGACTCCTACGCTGCCGAGTTGCTCCATTCCGCTCAGCTCGCGAAGCTTTCGACCCGCGATCATGGGCTCGCCACTGAACTGGTGATGGGAGTTCTTCGCTGGCAGTCTCTGCTTGATCAGCGGCTAGCCGACGCATCGTCGCAGAAGCTCGAGCGGCTGGATGCCGAGGTCTTGGTCGCATTGCGCCTCGGCGTGTATCAGTTGCAGTTTCTGTCCAGAGTTCCGGCGCGCGCGGCGATCTTCGAAAGCGTGGAGCTTGTCAAAGCTGCGCGCAAGCGCTCGGCGGCTCCGTTCGTGAATGCGGTTCTCCGGACAATTGCCAAGGCCGGCGCAGAAGACACCTTCGCCGGGATCGACAAATCGACCGACGCCGTCACGCTGGCTCGGAACGCGGCTCATCCTCCGTGGCTAGTGTCACAGTGGATCGAGCGCTACGGATTGGGGGCAACGCGGCAGATCTGCATCCATGATCAGACGGTACCGGTCACGGCGATTCACATTCACGACGACCGATCGAATGACGATCTGTTTAATGACGATCTATCTGACACCGAACTTGCTGAGGCAGGAGTGCAGCTCGCACCTGGACGACTGCTATCGGCGGCTCGTCGCGTTGTTTCGGGCGACGTAACCGGAACGCGCGCCTATCGGGAAGGCCGCGTCTCCATTCAGGATGAAGCTTCTCAACTGGCCGCGTTGTTGGCCGGTCATGGAGAAACGATCGTTGATTGTGCGATTCTCGATTGTTGTGCCGCTCCCGGCAGCAAGACAGCATTGCTCGCCCGGCGCAATCCGCGCGCCAAAGTGTTTGCGTCAGAGTTGCATCCTCACCGCGCGCGTTTGCTGCAGAGCCTCAGCCGCCTGCCGAACGTCTACGTGGTAGCGGCGGACGCGCGTCATTTGCCTTTCTCGTGCGCTTTCAACCGCATTCTCGCCGACGTTCCTTGTTCCGGCACCGGCACTCTGGCCCGCAATCCCGAGATCAAGTGGCGGCTCAAAGCCGATGACCTGCACGACCTTCAGTCGCGGCAGGTAGCCATCCTGAAGTCGGCGCTTGCCCAGCTTGCGACTGGGGGACGGCTCGTCTATTCCACGTGTTCGCTGGAGCGCGAGGAAAACGAAATGGTGGTGGAAGCTGCCCTTGAGGGCACGGGGGGATTCAAGGTCGCCGATATCAAGGCAGACATTGAGCAGCTGCTGCAGTCCGGCGAATTGTGCTGGGAGAATATCTCGTCGCTTTTCGCCGGGCCCTACCTGAGAACAATTCCTGGAGTGCATCCTTGCGACGGTTTTTTCGCCGCGATGATCGAACGGTGTTGAACGATGGAACGATGGAACGACGGGCGTCCTCGCCCTTCCAGCAGCGCAGCGGCCGGGCGGGGACGCCCGGCTCTCCACCAGCCATAAGATTTTGTGGACGCTAGCGCACGTCGAAATTCACCGCGCTGCCCGCCACGATTTTCTGTCCTGGCGCTGGACTCTGGGTCACAATCATGCTTGCTGCACTGGGCTCGGGCATCGCAGACGATGCCACCGCCGCGGCTTGCGGTTCGCCAGGCAAGGGCGGCGCCAGCACCGGTGGGAGTAGGCTGACTTTGCCGACCTTAATTGCAGCATCCTGCAGTGCCAGCATCGCGCTGCCGAGCGGCTGTCCGGTGAGGTTCGGCATCACATAGGCTAGCGGCTCGGAACCGTCGCTGATCAGCAGACTGATTTTTGGCGCCGACACACCACTGGCATTCGCCGGCGGGCTTTGCGAGATCACTTGCTCCAGCGGCACGTCCGGCAAATTAACGTGCGCGATCGAACCGAGACTGAGCCCGCGCCGCCGTATGTTCAACTCCGCAACCCGCTCGCTCCCTCCCGTCACGTCGGGAATCGTCACCCGCTGCGGCCCCAGACTTTGCGCCACGCGAATCGACCAGCCTCGCCGCACCTTCGCACCCGGCGGCGGAATCTGGGTCATGATCTTTCCTTCGGGAATGTCGGCGCTATAGAACTGGCGCTCGATTACCACCTGCAGGCCCGAAGCCGCGCCCACGCGCTCGGCTTCTGTCGGCCCCATGCCCACAACCTTCGGGATGGCCACCTCGCGCCCGTGGATAGCGAGCCGCATCGCGGTGAGCGCCGAAAGCAGCGCCACCGTCATCAGGACCAGCGCCAAAAGCAACATGCGAAAAAAATGCCGCATTGCTGCCGATTATAGCGTCCCCGCAGAGACGCGGCTTGCGACGCCTGCCGTCGCGTCCAGAGGAGACGGGGCAAGCCCCGTCTCTACAAGCGGAAGAACTCTAAACAATCTCGCTACTGGTTTTGACTCGCGCTCACCTTCGGGCTCGACGGCGATAGCGCTGCTTGCGTCTTCTGCTGTCCTACCCATTCGTGAATGCGCGTGCTCAACACGTCCATCGGAAGCGCGCCGCCCGCCAGCACTTCGTCGTGGAAGGCGCGTAAGTCAAACTTGTCGCCCAATTGGTCTTTCGAGTACTGACGCAGCTTCAGAATTTCGAGCTGTCCGATTTTGTAGCCGAGCGCCTGCGCCGGCCACGCCATGTAGCGGTCGGTCTCGCTCTGCACCGAGACTTCGTCAATGGCGGAGTGCTCGTGGAAATAGTCGACCACCTGTTGCCGCGTCCAATGTTTGTAGTGGAAGCCGGTATCGACGACCAGGCGAATCGCCCGCAGCATGTCATCCTGCAGGTGGCCATAGTAGCTGTAAGGATCCTGGTAGAACCCGACTTCCTTCCCCAGTCTCTCCGAGTAGAGGGCCCATCCTTCGGAGTAAGCCGTATATTCTTCGTGCTGGCGGAACGGAGGTAGTTCGGGCAATTCTTGCGCAATGGAAATCTGCATGTGATGCCCCGGCACGCCTTCGTGATACGCGGTCGTCTCGATATCCAGCACAGTGCGCTTGGCGAAGTCGCCCGTGTTGACCATGATGTGGCCGGGCCGCGAACCATCGGGAGTGCCGTCCATGTAGGCAGCGTCGGCCGCTTCCTTCTCGCGGAATTCCTCGACCGGCAGCACCTCGAGCTTGGCCTTGGGCAGCCGTCCAAACATTTGCGGCAGCCGCGCGTACATCTGATCTTCATACTTGCGATACAAGCCGAGGATTTCCTCTCGCGAATGGGCGTGCAACTTCGGATCCGCATCCACGGCCGCTTTGAAGCTCTTCATGTCCTTGTAGCCAAGTTGATTCACCACCGCGAGCATGCGGCCTTCGATCTCTTTCACCTGCTCCAGCCCGAGCTGATGAATCTCCTCGGGTGACAAATTCGTCGTTGTGCTTTCTTTTACGCGGAACGCATACAACGCGGCCCCATCCGGCAGCGCCCAGGCTCCGGGCTCCGTTCTGCCTTTTGGCGCATACTCGTCGCGGACAAACGCCGTGAACTTGACATAGGCCGGAATCACGGATTCCTTGACGGCAGCCAAGCCCGCCTCGCGCAGCCGCTTGCGATCCGCTTCGGGAACGGCATCGGGAAACCTATCGAAGGGATGAGTGAACGGGCTTTGATCCGGGGCCGTCGTGGCGATTCCGTCGGCTTGCGTCACGACTTTTTCCAGCAGAATCTTCGGCGGCATCAAGCCCTCAGCCAGACCCTTGCGCATCTGCTCGATGGTCTGATCAAACAGCCGCGGAAGCAGCCTCAGCCGCGCGATGTAGTCCTCGTAATCCTTCACGTTCTCGAACGAAAGAATGCTGACCAGTTGCGGCGCATCGATGTGAATTCCACTGAACTGGCTCACCGGCATCTCCCACGGCTTGAAGCGCGCGCCTTCCAGCGCCATTTTCAGGTCTCGAACCATGAGCTGTTGGTTCAGCGCTTCCTGCTCGGGAAAGCCGCTGGTATCGATCGCTGCGAAGCGGTCGAGGAAGCGGCGTGTCTGTTCCACATTGTCGTCGATGGCTTGCTGAGAGAAGTCGTCGAGTTTGTCGTTATAACGCTTATCGCCGAGAATCGACGCGTAGATTGGGCTGGTGCGCATCGTGTATTCCCACTGCTCATGCAGCAAGTCGTTCAGCGCTTTGCGCCGCGCTTCGAGATCGGCAGGAGGATTCGCTGCAGCCGCAACGGCCGGAATCAGCAGGGCAAAAGCAAGCAGGCAGATTAAGAGTCGCATCGGAGCTCCAAAAGAAAGTTGTTGGCCCTGAGTCAGACTTTCCACAGACAAGTCTGTCTTGTTAGACGAGTACGCAAACGGATGGTGATCAGTTCCCGAAAAATTATTTGAAGGAAGATTGGAAGATATTGGGGTTCGGTCCGAGGCTGCTTCTCTGGATGCTCTGCGACCTCTGCGATTAATGGGGCGACCACGCGCCGGAAACTACGTTAGCTAACTTGCCACACTGTATCGAGCACTGTCCCATCCACCCACTTCACCACCGCGCATGGACGGTCGCCCAGTTTCGGCCGCGCTGGCTTGCCGCAAATCTTCTCGACTTCCGTTTTGATGTCCTGAATCGGACGAACCGGCAGCTTCGATCCCTTGACCGCATCGAGCAGGTCCGCGCGCCTCGGATTGATTGCGATTCCGCGCTCGGTCACGACCACGTCAATCATCTCACCGGGCCCCGTCATCGTCGTCACCTCGTCCACGATCACGGGAATGCGGTCGCGGAACGAAGGCACCGCGAGAATCGTGCAGCCCGCAAACAGGCAGTTCTGCCATCCGCCAATGCCATGCAGCAAGCGCCCATCGGAGTGCGTCACCACGTTGGCGTTGAAGTTCACGTCGACTTCCGTCGCGCCCAGCACCACGGCATCGACCAGCGAAGCGAAGTTTCCCTTGCCGTGGTAGTTATACGAAGTGAACGGCGAGGTGGCCACGTGCCGCGGATCGTTCGCGATCGACTTCACGCCGTCGAGATCGAACGTCTGCCCATCCAGGATGTAATCCGTCAGTCCTTCATGCAGCAACTCAACCAGGAATTTTGTCGATCCGCCGCGGACGAAGCGCGCTTTGACCCCATCCTGCTTCATCATCTGCTTCAGATACTCGACGAACGCCAGCGCGATTCCGCCCGACCCCGCCTGGAACGAAAATCCGTTCTTCATGATCCCCGCTGCCCGCAGAAACTGCGCCACCAACTCCGCGATCCGCAGCCGATCCGGCGAGCGCGTAATCTGGGTCGTGCCAGAAACGATTTTCGCCGGATCGCCAATCGATTCCACTTCCACCACAAAATCCACGTTGTTGCCCTGAATCTGCCAGGGCACACAAGGAAAGGGCACGAGGTTATCGGTGACCACGATCACGCGATCGGCGTAAGTCGAATCCGCCAGCGCAAACCCCAGCGAACCGCATGCCGACTTGCCATGCGAGCCATCCGCATTTCCAAAAAAATCGGCGGTAGGCGCCGCAATCACCGCAACGTCAATGTGAACTTCTCCATCTTGAATCGCCTGGTAGCGGCCGCCATGCGAACGGAGCACCCCCATGCCGCGCATCTTTCCTTGCGTGCAGTAATCGCCCAACGGCCCATTCATCGACCCTTCGATGTGATGGATCACGCCTTTTTCCATCAGCTCGATTGCACTCTTCTGCGAAGGGAACGATGCGCTCGGGAACCACATCAGATCTTTGACGCCGATCCTGCCCGCCGCCTCCAGCGCCATCAGCGCAACTTTATCGCCGTCGCGCAGATGATGATGGTTCGAGATCACCATCCCGTCGCGCAGCCCGCACTTGCGGAGCGCCGTTTCCAGATCGGCCACGCGCTTATCGCCACTATCTGGATAATCTTTATTGGAACAGATTGCCGGCGCCGCCTTGCGCCCGCGGGGCTGATATTTTCCCGCGCCGAGAAACGGAATCTGCGGCTTGCCGTTCACCATCGTCGGCACTTTGCGCCCCACCGCATTGTGCGCCAGTTCCACGCGTTCTTTTGCACTCACACTCACGAAATCGCTCCCATCGCCTTCGCCCGCTCCACCAGTTTCAGTGCCCGGTGCACCACTGGAGGATCGATCATCTTCGATCCCAGACTCACCACCGCCAATCCCTTGTTCTGCGCTTCCTCAAAAGCGGCCACCACTCTCCGGGCCTTTTCGATCTCGACCGCGCTCGGTTGAAACGCCTCGTGAATCACGCGAATCTGCCCGGGATGAATGCAGCCCATGCCTTCAAATCCTGCCGCCCGCGAGGTCTCTCCCCATCGTCGCAGACCATCCATGTCGGCGACATCGCTGAAGACCGAGTCGATCGCCTGCACTCCCGCCGCCCGCGCCGCATTCACCACGCGCGAGCGCGCATATTGCGACTCGCGCCCTTCGGCAGTCTTCACCACGCCCAAGTCGGCCGTGTAGTCTTCGAGCCCAATCGTAAGCGCCGCAATATTTTCGCTCGCCGTCGCGACGGCAAATGCGTTCTCGATTCCCAGCGCTGATTCCAAAATCGGCATGATCCAGATCGGCCGGATAATTCCGTTGCGCTCCTTGATCTCAGCGATCATGCGATCCACTTCCCGCACCTGCTCGGGCTGCTCGGCCTTCGGAATCAAAATCAGATCCGGTGTTTCGCCTACCACTTCCGCCAGATCCTCCAGTCCGAGCGGCAGCTGGTTAATTCGCACCATGCGCTCGCACGATCCGAAATCCACCGCCCGCAAAGTATTTCGAACCAGGATGCGAGCGGCATCTTTCTCTCCGCGATGCACCGAATCTTCCAGATCGAGGATTACGGCATCCGGCGCATGCAGGGAGGCGTTGATGTAGTACTTCGGTTCAGACCCCGGCAGATACAGACGCGATCGGCGCAGCCGGTCCTTTTGCGATGGCGCCGGCAGCGGATGCTGCTCAGGCAGCGACCGTTTGCCGAGCGCGATCCCTGCGCGCCGTGCCGCCGCCTCGATGCGGGCGGCGATAACAAAAGGCAGCGCGCCTTCGTCATGAATCGCAACCCGAGCGTGCTTCACTCCAAGTTCGCTCAGAACTTCTCTTGTCTGCTCGAGGATCGCGCTGCCGTAATAGGGCGCAACCCGCGACTCCAGTGAGATCTCGACCCCGCCGCCATCACGCGCCTCAAAGGCGACGTGCGCGTCCGACCGGACTTCCTTGCCCCAATGGCCTGCCTCGGCAGATCGCGGGGACGTAGTCTCGACAACGCTGCTCATAAGATCCTCAACTCAGAGATCCTCAACTAGCCTTTATTTCAATTTCTCCAAAATCGCGTCCGTCATCCGCACCGTCGAAGCCGCACCCTGACTGATCGCTTTCGGACCACCCGTAAAACGCATCATATCGTAAGTCCGCACCTTTCCCTCACGCACCACATCCGCGATCGCCTGGCGGATGCGATTCGCCTTCTCGTCTTCGCCCACGTGATCGAGCATCATCGCCGCCGAAAGAATCATCGCAATCGGATTCACGATGGGCGGATTCAACTCGGCATACTTTGGCGCGGAACCATGTGTCGGCTCGAAAACCGCCACGTCGTCTCCAATGTTGCCGGACGCCGCGAATCCCAGCCCGCCCACCAGCCCCGCGAATGCGTCGGAAAGAATGTCGCCGAACAGATTCGAAGCCACGATTACGTTGTACTCCTCCGGGTTCTTATTCAGCCACATGAGTTGCGCGTCAATGTTCGTCGACCAAAGCGCGATCCCCGGATAGCTCGTCGCAATTTCTTTTGCCACTTCTTCCATCATGCCCGAAGTTTCGCGCACCACATTTGGCTTTTCGCAAATCGTGACGCCCCTGAACCCGCGTTTCTTCGCATATTCGAAAGCCGCAGTCACGATGCGCTGGGCTGCCTTGCGAGTGATGATGCGGCAGCTAACCGCAAGCTCCTGCCCGGGCACGTTGGCAAAAGCCTTGAACCGAGGATGGCTGTTCAACGCTGCGCGCACGATCTCTGGAGGATTCGTCCACTCCACACCGGCGTACATGCCCTCCGTACCCTGCCGGAATACGGTAGTGTCGATCTTGGGTTCGTCATAGCCGCCATCCGTTTTCTTCCGGATGTAATTCAGCGGATTGCCCGTGAACCCGACGCACGGCCTCATGCAGACATCGAGATTGAACTTCTGCCGCATGGTCACAATCGGAGAGTAATAGACGTAACCCTTCCCCTGTAACTCGGGCTTAAGCTCTGCCTGCGCCGCCTTGTTCGGCTTCGAAGTAATCGCTCCAAACAATCCTAACTTATGCTTGGTGAGTAACTCGATCGTCCGGTCGGGCAGAGCATTGCCCTGCGCACGCCAGCAGTCCCATCCAATATCGGCATGAATATACTCAGCGTCAAAGCCGACCGCGTTCAAAACCCGCAACGACTCCGGCAGAACCTGGTTTCCGATGCCGTCTCCCGGCATGGTAACGACTGTGTATTTCGCCATAATTGCTCCTTAGGGCATTTACCGCATAATATCTACCGCCGAGACGCAGAGGACGCAAAGAAAATCTTAAACAAGGTTGTCATCCTGACCCTGAGCGCAGCCGAAGGGGAAGGACCCCTGTATTTCTCGGCGTCCTCGGCGTCTTGGCGGTGAATACACTAACCTACGCTCAACCGCTTTGCCACCAGATTCTCTACGCCCCCCGCAATCACCAGCGACTGCGGCACGCTGCCCAGCGCCGGGAAAGCAAATTTTTCTCCGCGCCAACCAATCGTGCTCGAAGTGAAATCGATATCAATCTCATCTCCTGGAATAATCGTCTTCTCTTTCGCCGCGATCTCCGCCGCAAACTGCTCGCGCACCCGCGCAACAAATTCCGGCACTTCGATGGACAAAAAGCCGTTGTTGAATGCGTTCCGTAGATAAGTCTGCGAGAAGCTGGCCGCGATCACCAGCGGAATCCCCTTCGCCTTCAGGCAGGTGACCGCCTGTTCGCGGCTCGACCCCGTGCCAAAGTTGAACTGGCTGACGATCACGTCGCCCGCCTTCGTGCGCGCGGCGAACTGTGGATCGTAATTTTCCATCACTACTTTCGCCATCATTTCAGGAGTCATGTCGTCGCGGTAGGTGTAGTCCTTGCCATAAATCGCATCGGTGTTGACGTTGTCCTGCGGCATAAACACCAGCCTCCCCTTCACGCGCTGGGGAAAGCCCGCCAAGATTTCAACTTTCTCAGGCGTTCCCGAAGCCGCCGCCAACTCTGCGTAAGCCCGCTGCGGCACCCGATTCGCGAACTCATGCGGCCCGCGAATGTAGCCGGCCACCGCCGACGAAGCCACAACTTCCGGACTCGCCAGATAGCATTTTGCATCCCGCGATCCCATGCGGCCTTTGAAGTTGCGATTGGTCGCCGAGATTCCAACCTCGCCCGCCTCCAGCAATCCCACGCCCAGCCCAATGCACGGCCCGCAACCCGGCGGCAGCGACTGCGCGCCCGAATCCATTAACGTCTGCCAGATGCCGCGCTTCTCCGCTTCTTCCTGCACCCACTGACTCGCCGCGCTCAAATAAAACTTCACACCCGAAGCGATCTTCTGGCCTTTAAGTACTTTCGCCGCCGCCGCCAAATCTTCCAGCCGCGAATTCACGCACGAAATCAGATACGCCTTCTGAATCGCAACTTTCTTTTGTTCAATCTCGGCCAGCGACTGCATGACTTGCACCGTATCCGGACCCGATACGTGCGGCGTCACTTGCGCGAGATCGAGAGTAATCCGGGCTGCATACACCGCATCCGCATCCGGCGCAGGAGGATTCTTCACCCAGCTCTCAATATCTTTTTCTGAAAACCGGTCGACGTTGGTACCCATCGCCTTGAGCCGCGAGTGAACGCCGCGCAGATACTGGATCGTGACGGCGTCCACCGGAAACCAGCCCACCAGCGGCCCCCACTCCGTCGTCATGTTCGAGATTGAAAGCCGCGCATCCATCGAGAGCGACCCGACTCCCGGCCCCGTGAACTCGACCGCCGCATTCAGGCATTCGTCGTGGTTATAAAGGCCGCACAAAGTAATGATGACGTCCTTGCCGGTAACACCCTCCGGCAACCGGCCTTCGAGCACGACCTGAATCGACCGCGGAATCTGCCACCAGAATTCGCCTGTGGCCCAGACTGCAGCGGCATCCGTGCGGACAATCGGCGTTCCAATCGCGCCCAGCGCGCCATACATATTGGAATGTGAATCCGATGCCACGACAAACGACCCGGGAACCACATACCCGCGCTCGACCATGATCTGGTGGCCGATGCCCGAGCCTGCAGGATAAAAATCCACGCCCTGCTCTTTCGCGAACGATTCAATGGCCCGGTACTTTTTCAGATTCGCTTCCTCTCGATTCTGTATGTCATGATCGAGCGCGAACGTGAGCTGCCGCGGATCTTTCACCTTCTTCGCGCCGATGCCCTTGAACTTGCTCATCACCGCCGACGTGTTGTCGTGCGTCATGCAGCGGTGCGGACGAATCGTCAGGAAATCTCCCGTCCGCAGCGGCCGCGCCGGCCCTTCGGTCATGTGTTTCTGCGCGATTTTTTCAACGACGGTCTGACCAACAATAGTTTGGCCCATGATGAACTCCCGCCCAACCTCAGCCCTTCCGCTTCAACTCAAACCCCAAATACATCATCTGCCCGATGTGGTGGTGCAGGTGTGTCGCACACGCCAGAACTATGCCAAATCGATCCTGGGCGTCCGCACCCACTGCCGAGTATTCCTTGGACCAATCGTCCGCCGACTGACTCTTGATCGTGCCGATCACCAGCTCAATCGCGTGATCGAATCTCTTCAACACTTCAGTTTTGGATGGCCGCGTCGTCTCCGAAAACTCCAGCGGACGATCTCGCACATAGCCCGTTCCCGCAATCTGCGCCCCGATGTAGTAATTCAAATTACCAGTGAGATGCAGCACAAGATGGCCAAAGCTGTTGCCGAAGGCGAAGGGCTTGGCCCAAAACTGCTCGTCGTTCAACGGCGCCGCTAACTCGTGAACCATGCTCGCCAGCTTTCTATAGCGCCCAGCCAAGCGCGACGCGACTATGTTTTCCAGATCTGCCACTTCTTTATTCCTCAACGCCGCTTCCTATTCTTCGCTTTCGCAGCCTTTGCTTTGCCGTGTGCCGTTTGCTTCTTCACATCCGACTTCATCAGCGCCATCAGATTCGAAACCGACGCGCACTTCTCCAAATTCCAAATCGCTCCAATCAACTTGTCCTGCGCCTTTGCTGAAAGCACGCCCTCCGCCAGCGCGCGGAATTTTTCTTGGATCTCCGCATCGCTCAGCGGATTTCGCGGGTCACCCTTCGGATAGTCAAGCTGCTTCGAGAATTTCCTTCCATCGGTGGTCGCGATGTTCACAATCACGCGCTGCAACGCCGGAAAGACCTTCTCGATCTCGGGATCCGCAACGACTTCAACTTTGTTAAGCTGCGCACGAATCGTCGGGTCCATGATCTTCTTCATCTCAAATTGCGCCGGAGTCACTTGCCGGTCCACCAGAGCCGCTGCAATCACGTAGGGCAGCGAATGGTCGGCTGTTTCCTTCGTATGGGGATCGTACTTGCTGGGGTCGGAAAGAATGTCGGCGGCGCGCGCCAGCGACCGGATCTGAATTTTCTCCACTTGCTCCGGATGCAGGTTGTTGTCCTTGACCAGGTCAAGCACCGCCGAAATTGGAGCGTGCGTCAGCGCTTCGGTCGGAAAAAGCTTCATCCCGCACTGCGTGATGCGCCACGACTCACCGAGCCCATCCGTCAGCAAGTTCTGCTTCCACTCCGGACCAAAACATTGCACCAATCCTTCCTTGCCGTCGATCACGTGCTCAGGACCGCTGCAGCCCCTCTCGGCCAGCAGCGCCGCCAGGACGCCGCTTTGCGTCGCCAGCGGATCGACAGTGTTCTTCATCATCGTCAGCTTCCCCGCAGTCACCGCGCCCATGGTGCAATGCCGCGAAGCCGAAATACCGATCGCATGCTGAATCTGTTTCCAACTCAAATGCAACGCGCGTCCCGCCACGATCGGCGAGACAAACGCCGTCAGTGTCGCATGATGCCAGCCGCGCTCGCGGATTCCCGGAAACGCCGCCTCGCACAAGCGCATCTCGAATTCGTGGCCCAGGGCAAATCCAACGATCAATTCCTTGCCATCGCTCTTGGCGCGCTCGCAACACGCCATCGCCGCTGGGAAAATATCGGAAGGATGCGAGGGATCCTGCTTCCAGTAAATGTCGTTGTAATCCATGCAGCGGATCATCAGCGCATTCGCCAGCGACGCGGAAACCGCGTCCATCTTCTCGCCCGTGCCGATCACGGTAGCCGGCCCGCGCCCGGCAATTTCCTTCAGCACTTCGAGCGCAATCGTCACGTCGTGCTGGCGGTATCCGCCCAGAGCGCAGCCCACCGCATCGAGCAGAAAGCGCTTGGCTTGGTACACCGCGTCCTGCGAGAGCTGCTTGTATTCGAGCCCCGCCGCCCAGCGGGACATGGTCGCGGTAATGGTTTCTTTGCTGGTAGTTTGTGGTGTCGACAAGGGCATCCCCTCGCAGTTCGCTGTTCGCTATTGGCTGTTCGCTGTCAAATGATCCTGAGACCTAACACTTGAGACCTTACTTCACTTTCACATTCTTCGGATTCTTGAACGGCAGAAACGCCATGAAATCGGCGTGATGCACAATGAACGCTTCGGTCGTGCGCTTGACCAGATCGCCTTCCGCCGCGTGGGCGGCGATAATGTGGCACACTGCGTCCGGCACACCGCACTCCATCGCCAGCGCGACTCCGGTAAACGGATGCCGCAAGGCTTCTCCGCGCTCACTTTGCCGGCTCTTCCCGTCCGGACCGATCTCATACTCCAGTAACTTGCCCACATCCGCCAGGATCGCGCCCGCAATTACTACGTCCGCGTCGATGGGCAGCGCTCGACCCATGAACTCCGTCATCGCCTTCGCGCTGTCCCGCGCAATGTGCACCACGCAGCGCTTGTGCTCCATGAAGGTAATCGGACAATTCGGAACCAGCAGAGTGAACGGAATCTGACTCAGGTCATCGGCCTTCAGCGGACTGCGCTCCAGCGCCTTGATCCAGGCTTGCGTCACCTGCTCCCGAAGTTTGGCATCGCCGATCCACTTTATTTCCGGCCACAGTCGTTCGACAGCCTCCCGCATAGGCACGACCTCTCTAACAAGACACACTAGATTATCGGAGTTGATGCGGATACGTCGAGAGGGCAGCGCACGCCGTCTTGTGATTAGACTGCTGCCCAACGCCTTCACTCGTCGGGGTACATTACGGCGGTTATTCCGAATATCCTGACTTTTCCGCCTGGAAACCTGTCGAACCAAATCTGCCCAGTTCCGATGGTAAAACCTCTAGCCCCGATACGGCTGACGCATCTAGCTTCTTGCCTGAGCAGCAAATCCCTTAGCGGAGGAGGCAAGATTTGATCGTACTTTTCAATAAATTCCTGCTGAGAGCGAATCGTGAAATGGGCGTCCGCCGTTGCGAAGGGCAAGGGATACTGCGCTAATCGGGCGACTCCTGACCTATCACCCTTGGCGACGGCAGTTTTTAGTTCGGTTAGAAAGCGTCCCATTTCCTCAATTATTAAAGAGTCGTCGCTCTCCTGGAGAAGATTGCCGAACTTGCACCCGGTGGCCCGCTTTTCTTCTACGCCAGATTGAGCCAGGGCAGATCTGCTCGCCACTATCGAAATAGCAACGACCAAAACAAGACGCTTCATCAATTTCCCGCTTTCTCGATCGGCAGCAGCTCGATGCTGCACCCGGAACCGCCGCAACTCAACAGCCCGCGCCGGACGATTTTCACCGACGACACATCCGGAAATCTCACGGGAAAATCCTTCTCCCGAAGTTGCTCGCCCGCCGAACGAAGGCTTTCGTCGCCCTCAACAAACTCGGCGCGCTCCGGACGCGGCGAACTGTCGAACACCAGGTTGAACCGAGCCGCAACTGGCTTGCTGCCAATTACGATCGGCCCGAGCTTTACTGTGCGTGCCTGCAACAGTTCCGCCGGCGCCTGTGCGAGATCTTTCTCCGTGGTAGCGGGATCGCCCGCTAACTTTGCCAAACGAGCCCGTGAATCCTGCACTTCATTAGTGCTTCCGCCCGCCGCCGCGGCCAGCGCATACATATGACGCGCCTTCTCCGACTGCCCTTGCTTTTCGAGCACCTGCCCCAGTCGGTTGGCAACCGTGCCTGACTGGCTCAAAAGCCACGCCGACGTGAGAAATTGCATCGCTGCCAGATTCTCGCCACGCTGAAATCTTGCCCATCCAATCCGCGCCCAAGCCAGAGCCACAAGCCGCATTGACGAAAACGCCGACGGCCCCAGCCGATCCAACTCGCCCGAGTCGAATTGTCCTCCAATATCGTAGAGAACCTGCTGCGCGTCGCTCTCGGTCTGGGTGGGATCAATGTCGTTCTTTAGCGCTCCCGCGAAAATATCCTGGCCCGAGTCCGCGCCCGCACTGCCGGTCAGCCCCTTCATCAACTCTTGCGCTTGCGACTTCTCTCCCAATCGTGCATAAACCTGCGCCAGCGCCATCTTCGTTTCCGGATCATCGGGAGGAATCGCGGCGGCGGCTTCCAGTTCCGTGCGGGCGTCGGCATCGCGTCCCAACTGCGCCAGCAACAGGCCGAGATTCTTGAGCGTCGTCTTCTCATACGGAGCCGTCTCCAGCTGCCTGCGATACGCAGCAATTGCCTCGTCGGTCTTTCCCGTTTGCTGCAGCTCCATCGCCAGGTCGCCATTCGCGTGCTTGTGATTCGGATCGATCTCGACCTGCTTACGGAACGCCGCGATCGCCTCGGCGTGATTGTTGGCTCCCGCGTAGGCCAGTCCGAGGTCATACCACCCGTCTTTTAGATTCGAATTCGGTAAACTCGAATTCGGCATACTTGAATTCGCCAGGCTCGCGTCCGTGTCCAGCGCCCGCTTCAGCAGGTCAATCGCCGTGCGATAATCCTTGCTCTGCAGCGCTTTGACTCCAGCCTTTTGCAGCTCCTCGGGAGTTCCCTCCATCTTTGAAGCCGCCGTCTGCGCTGCTTGCCCCGACGGCGTCAGGATTGTGCACGACAACAGCTGATCTTGATCGCTTTGCGTTGCGTTGCGAAACGATTCGTAATCCGCGCGCCGCGCCGCCGCCAGTTCGTTCACCTTCACGACAAGTTTGCGCTCGCCTTCCAGAATTCCCTTGTTCTCGGAAACGCCCAGCGAATACGTCGATGAATAGTCTCCATAATCGCGCGACATTTTCACGGCCGTCGGCGTGTGTACTGTGTAGTTGGCGGGAAACTGCAAGCGCACCCGGTAGTCCATTTCACCCGCGGGGCCGATGTCCAGAGGCTCCGTGCTCTTTTCCGATGCTCGAATCGCAGGCACCCCCAGCGGCGGAATCGGACGGAAATTCACGCTCGTCGAGGGCACGACAAAATACTGGTCCTGGCGCAGGTGATACCTCAGATGGAAAGGCTTGCTCGTATCTTCGATGGAATCGAGTCGAACATCATCGACGTCGCCCGGCAAGCCCCAACTGGCCGAAAGCACCTTAACAAAATCTTTCCACTGTGCCTGCGAATATCGACGAAAACTCGCGCGCATCGGCCAATCGCGATCTCCCTGGGCCGTGACTTCGAGCGTCGCGTCCAGCGCGCCAAACTCGCTGAACTTGCCGTCAAGCGTGAAGCGCATGAACGTCTTGATTGGTGAATCCGCCGGCGTCCGCTGCAATCCTCCTTCGCTATCCTCCGATGCCACCACTGCTTGTTTATTTCGCAACTGATAGAGAATCAGCCCAAAGGGCGTCACTTCAGGAGTCGTGTCGAGCCAGGTCAGCTCGGTTCCCGCGCCCAGCCGCGCCGCCGTGATCACGTGATCGAACTGTGCCGGCGAAGGAACGTCCACATCAAGTTTGCGCGAGCTGTCGATCAGCACCGGATAGCTCTGAATTCCCTCCGCGCGCAACATCGCGGCAAGCAACGTGTGTTTGTCTTTGCAATCGCCGTAACCATTCTGCAGAACGTCCGAGGCCGAGTGCGGCTGATAGCGCCCGACTCCAAGCGAGATGCTAACGTAACGCACATTCCGCGCCACGAAATCGTACAGCCGCCGCGCCTTCTCCGTCGGAGTGTCCGCTCCCTTAGTAAGTTCCTCAGCCTTTTTTCGCACGCCGTCATCCACCGTCATGCGCTCGCCCTGCAGCTTGGCGTACCATTGCGCCACCTGTTTCCAGTCGGTGAAAGTCGTCAGCTGCACATCGGGACCTGCGTCCTCGTCCGCCTCATCGTCTTTATCTTTGTCCTTGTCGCGTTCCGGCTGAATGTTCTTTACCACCCAGGTGTAAGTGCGTCGGTCGCCCGTGTCCTGAATCTCCGGCTTGCGCGTCGGCGTCTTGAGCTTCACCTCGCGCGACTTCGGAACGTCAATTTCCAGCCGATCTTCATTGACCACCACACCCTTGGGAAATGTGTATTCGTACCAGAAGTTTCCCGCAGCCAGGGGCGTGAGAACCCGCGTCACCGTGCGGTATTCGAGAGTGTCTCCGGGCTGCAGCGCCGCCACGGAAATATGCCGCTGCCGGTAGTCGCTGTACATCGGAGCTTCCTTCAGCACATCGGGAGCGAAATCCTGCGCCGTCGACTCCGGCGTCACCACCACTTGGCCATCCGGCTTACGCACCCGGACATATTCGACTTCCAGCTTCTCGGTCGCCGATGAGTATCCGAAAACCAGTTGGCCGAATTCTTCCACGCCCGCCTGGCTCTGAATGTGAACCACGGCCTCGGTCTCGCTCACCTCGGTTCCGTCGTTTTCAAAATGAGCGCGATTGAGGATTCGCTCGAAGACCGCAGCTTCTTCCACGTTATTCGTTTTCTGCTTGGATAAAGACGGAGACGAAGCCTGCGCCTGAGCATTCGTGCTCACTCCGCAGACGAACGAGCAGACGAGCGCGCAGACGAATAAGAGGCTAACCATGACACGCGACACACGACAGGACATATTGCAGTTCTTTTACGCCGTGCCCAGCGTAAAATCAAACGAACCCGCATGAATTTCACCAGAGCAATTCGGCTCCTTGCGATCCTGATTAGTTCTTGCAGTCTGCTGGCCGCGCAGGCTCCCCCACTCGCCATTGCGGACCAAGCTCTGCCGCCACTCGACGCCGGCGTGGATTTCCACATTCTTCTCCATGCCACTGGCGGTGTTCCGCCCTACGTCTGGAGCGTTGCCAGCGGCGATCTCCCCGAAGGAATTACGCTCACCGCGGAAGGCCTCCTGGCCGGACGCCCCACCAAGCCCGGGGCTTTCGCGTTCACCCTAAAAGTCGAAGACTCTGCCCATCCCGCGCACACTATCAACAAAGAACTCCAGGCCGTGGTCGCGTCTTCTCTGTTGATCGAATGGCTTCAACCTCCCAAGGTCCGCGACGACCGGATTGACGGCGTAGTCCAGGTTTCCAACGGTTCCAAGGACGCCTTCGATCTGACCGTCATCATCGTGGCCGTCGCCGACAACGGACGAGCGACGGCAATCGGCTACGAGCATTTCCCGCTGAAAGCTGGCGCCACCGACGTTCAGATTCCCTTTGGCAACTCGCTGCCTCACGGCGGGTACGTGATCCATGCCGATGCCATTGCTGAAATCCCCACGCGGAAAGCCATCCTCCGCCAGAGACTGCAAACACCTCAACCTCTGCAGGTAACGCAGGGTCCGTAGCGGCTCTTGCCGGCCCCGCCAGGTACGCAAGTCACTTGCTCTCTTTGTGCTATCCTGATTATTCTTATCAGCTTGAGGCAGTTCTGCCAGGTCGTCGTGTCCTACGTAAAGACCTGCGGCATTTTGTATGGAGCTTTTTCTTAATCTCTGCTGGCTTTCCCTGCTGCTGCCCGCGTGGCTGCTGTGGCGACGACGAGCTTCTACGGCCGCTTCGGATCGTCCCGCAGCGCGCCCGCTCGTCTTCGTCTGCGCTCTCGGCTGTGCATTGATTCTGCTGTTTCCCGTGATTTCGGCCAGCGACGACCTGCACGCCATGCGGCCCGAGATGGAAGAGTCGGAACGCGCCTTCCGCCATCCCGGCCATTGCGCTTGCACGCTTCATGCGCTGACTCGGTCCGCGCCACCGGTTCTGCCCACTTCCGCTTCTCTGACGCCGGGCTTCGAACAGGTCGGCACAGTTCTCCCATTCATGCCGCGGACGCTCAGAACTTTCTCTGCCCCTGCGCCCACAGGTCGCGCTCCTCCTTCCGTGCATCGAACCTCACTGTAAATCCGAAGTCAGTGTTATCTCTTAGTCCGGAGAATTTGAGGATTTTCCCTAGTTACTCGCATTGGTTACGGGCATTAGTTACGCGCATTGGGCGATCCGCCTTGCCTGATGCGGCACGGAGCACACGATGTTTAAGTTTCACCATTTCAGCTTGGTCGCATGGCTATTGTCCGCAGCGGCCGTGACTGCCTCGGCGCAGCAGATCCTGACTTGGGAGCAGGTGCGTCTGAGGTTTGAGCAGAACAACCCGACGCTGCTGGCGGGGAAGCTGAATATTGACGAATCCAAAGCCGAGGAGATCACTGCCCACCTGCGGCCCAACCCGAGCTTGGCGTTCGATGTCGATCAGATCAATCCCTTCAACGGTGGCCCGCCGCACAGCACATTCGGCTCGCTGTTGACGACAGCATCCGCGAGCTATCTGCATGAGCGCCAGCACAAGCGCGAGTTGCGGCTGGAGAGCGCGAAAGAAGGGACGGCGATCGCCGCGTCCACGCAGGACGACTTGGAAAGAAATCTGCTGTTCAACTTGCGCGGCGCATTCGTGCAGACCCTGCAGGCCAAAGCCGTGCTGAATGTGGCGAAGGAAAACCTGGCTTACTACGATCATGTGCTTGACATCAGTCGGGAACGGTTCCACGCCGGCGATATTGCGCAAGTCGATCTGGATCGTCTGGAATTGCAGCGGGTGCAGTACGAATCGGACTTGCAAACCGCCGAGGTCAATCTGCGAACCGCGAAGATTCAGCTGCTGATGCTTCTGAATGACCGGACGCCCGTCGAACAATTGGACGTAACTGGGCCCTTCGACTTCAGCGACCAGGTCGCGCCGCTCGACGACTTCCGCAAGATTGCGATGGACACGCGGCCCGATCTGAGAGCAGCGATGCAGGCCGTCGATAAGGCCAAAACCGATCACAAACTCGCCGTCGCCAATGGTTCGACCGATCCGACTTTCGGTTTTGATGTGGGCCGCAATCCTCCCATCGACCAATACATTGGCTTCAATGTGAGCATTCCGCTGCGCATCTTCGATCGGAACCAAGGAGAGAAACTGCGCACGCAATTGGACATCGATCGAAACCAGAGGCTGCTCGATGCCGCGCAAGCGCAAGTATTCAGCGATGTCGATTCCGCCTACGCGACGCTGAACAGCAATGTGATCCTGCTGCGGCCCTACAAAGCGAAATATCTGCAACAGGCGGTGCGCGTCCGCGAAACGGTTACTTTCGCCTATCAGCATGGAGGGGCATCCTTGTTGGACTTTCTGAGCGCGGAGAACGATTACCGCAGCGTGGAGCTCAATTACGTGAACCTGGTTGGCTCTTACTTGATATCCGCGAGCCAGCTGAATCTCGCGGTAGGGAGAGAGGTGATCCCATGACCACCGCACTGGTGCGCCGGCGTATGGCAGCCCGCTTAATGCGGGGGCTGGAGGCCATCGTGTTTCTGGCGTTGGCGATCGGGCTCGCCGGCTGCGGCGAAAACAAAGCCGATCCGAAGGCCGAGGCTCCGCCGGCGGCAACCGTCGAGCCCGACTTGGATGCCAATAACTTCAAAGTGGACCACCCGGAACAGTTTCCCTTAGTGACGGCGATTGAACATAAGGCAGCGCCGGCGCTGAATGTCACCGGCGTGGTGCAGCCCGATATCGCGCGCGCTGTGCCCGTAATCTCGCTCGCCGCAGGACGAGTTGTAGAAATCAAGGCCCGGCTGGGCGACAGCGTGAAGAAAGGCCAGTTGTTGCTGAGAGTTCAGAGCAACGATGTTTCCGGCGCTTACCAGACGTATCGCAAGGCCGAGAACGATGAGCTATTAGCCCGGATTCAACTCGAAAGGCAGCAACTTCTTTACGACAAGGGCGCCATCGCGAAAAGCGCTCTCGAACAAGCCGAAGACGTGGCCAAGAATGCCAAGGCCGATCTGGACGCCGCGACCAACCAGTTGCGGCTTCTCGGTATCGACAAGGATCATCCTTCGGGCATCGTCGACATCTTTGCACCAATATCGGGAGTAATCACCGATCAGCAAGTTACTAACTCGTCGGGCGTGCAAGGATTGGGCTCTCCTAATCCCTTCACTATCTCTGACCTCTCTTATGTCTGGATCATCTGTGACGTTTACGAAAACGATCTCGACGCCGTACGCCCCGGCCAGTACGCGGACATTCACTTGACTGCCTATCCCAACCAAGTCTTCAAAGGGCGGATCGATAACATTCTGCCGGTTCTCGATCCCACTATTCGCACCGCCAAAGTTCGGCTCGAAGTCGCCAACCCTGGAATGATGCGGGTGGGAATGTTTGTGACTGCGACCTTCTACGGCAAGCAATCGGAGACGCGGGCCGCAGTTCCGGCCGCCGCCATTTTGCACTTGCATGATCGGGAGTGGGTCTACACGCCAGTTCCGGCGAGCGCGGGGCATTTTAAACGCTTGGAAGTGGTGCCGGGAAACATGCTTCCCGGCAACCTGCAGGAAATTGTTTCCGGAATCAAACCCGGCGATCGCGTGGTCTCGAATGCTTTGGTGCTGCAAAACACGTTGGAGCAGTAGGTGAAGTAACAGCCGGAGTAATACTCGGAGCAAAGATGGGAGCAAGGAAAGGGAGCAATAAATGATTCGCCGAGTCGTTGATTTTGCTCTCGACAACCGTTTGCTGGTGTTGGGATTTGCCGTGCTGCTGTTCGCCGGGGGAATCGTCGCCTTCCGCGACCTTCCCATCGAGGCCTATCCCGACGTGGCCGACAACTATGTAGAGATTATTACGCAATGGCCAGGAATCTCCGCCGAACAAATCGAACAGCAAGTCACGATCCCGCTCGAGATCGTCATGAACGGCATTCCGCATGTCGTGCATCTGCGTTCGTTCTCGCTCTTCGGACTCTCGGACATAAAACTGATCTTCGACGACGAATCGGACAACGATTGGAACCGCGAGCGCGTTCTGGAGCGGCTGAGCCAGGTCACGCTGCCGCCAACCGTAGTGCCGCAAATGGGTACAGACTGGAGTCCCGTCGGTCAGATTTATTTCTTCACCCTGCACAGCACCAACCCGGCCTATGACGCGATGGAGTTGAAATCCATTGAAGACTGGGTCGTCGAGAAAAGCTTCAAATCGGTCCCCAACATTGTCGACGTTGCCAGCTTTGGCGGTCCCACCCGCGAATACCAGGTGCGCGTCGACCCCAACAAACTGGTCGCTTACGGCCTGAGCCTGGCCCAGGTCGAGCAACAACTCACGAATAACAACGTCAACGCAGGCGGCAGCTTTATACAAGAGGGTCTGCAGCAGATCAACGTGCGTTCCGTCGGGCTGGTCGACCGTGCCCAGGACATCGAGCGCACGGTCATCGTAACCAAGAATGGCACGCCGCTGCGGGTAAAAGACATTGCGGTCGTTTCGCAAGGCCCGAAGATTCGCCTCGGCCAGTTTGCGCGGGCCATTCACCACGAGGACGGAACGATTGTCGATAACGACGACGTCGTGTCAGGCATCGTGCTGCTACGGAAAGGCGCAACCGGCGAAAAGGCGCTCGCGGCCATCCACAGGAAGGTAGAAGAACTCAACGACCATATCCTGCCTAAGGGAGTTAGAATCGTCCCTTTCCTCGATCGCAGCGATCTGGTGCATTACACGACCCACACCGTCCTTCACAACCTCACCGAAGGCATGATTTTGGTCTCGGTCGTTTTGCTTCTATTTCTGGGTAATGTTCGAGGCGCTGTCATCGTCGCCGCAACCATTCCGTTTGCCCTCTTATTTGCGGCCATTTGTCTGGACTTGAGTCACATTCCCGCCAACCTGCTCTCCCTTGGCGCATTGGACTTCGGCGTGATCGTGGAAGGCGCCATCGTGTTGATCGAAAACATTGTGCGCCACTTAAGCCATACCGATGGGATCAAGACCTCCACCGAACGAATCAGTTTTGCCTCGCATGAAGTGCAGCGCCCGGTGTTCTATGCCATCGTCATCACCATCACCGCTTTCTTACCGATCTTTACGCTGCAACGTGTAGAAGGCAGGCTCTTCCACCCCATGGCCTGGACCGTAGCCTTCGCACTGTTGGGAGCGTTGCTCTTTTCGATCTTGGTCGCGCCCGTGCTGGCAAGTTTCGCGTTCGCTAAGGGAGCGCACGAATGGCGTAACCCAGTCATGACCTTTGTGACGGAACGATACGGGGTCGCCCTCCGATGGGCGATTCGCCGGCGCGTGATTACCGTCGGTGTGTGCGTGCTTCTGGTGGCCTTTGGAAATTATCTCGCTTTCAGCGGCATCATCGGTTCAGAATTTCTGCCCCACCTGGATGAAGGCGCCCTCTGGGTGCGCGGCACGCTGGCTCCCAGCACGGGCCCGGACGAGGGCATCCGCGTCGCGAACCAGGCGCGAATCGTACTCTGCTCCTTCCCCGAAGTTCCGCAATGCACCAGCCAGGTGGGCCGTCCCGATGACGGCACGGACAATACCGGCTTCTTTAACACCGAATATTTTGTGGACCTGAAACCGAAAGAAAAGTGGCGGCCTGTGTTTCACGAAAACAAAGAAGAATTGATCGCCGCCATGAATCGCGAACTCGACAAAATTCCCGGCGTCGTCTGGGGCTTTTCTCAGCCCATCGAAGACAACATGGAAGAGGCCGTCAGCGGAGTCAAAGGCGCGCTGGCCACGAAAATCTACGGCGACGATTTGAAAGTTCTGGAAGAGAAAAGCGACGAAATCGTCGCTATCATGCGAAAAATCAAGGGCATTGAGGATCTCGGAGTTTTTCGCGTCCTCGGCCAGCCCAACCTCAACGTAACCGTGGACCGCGAGGCGGCCGCTCGTTACCAGATCAACGTCGCGGACGTGCAGGACGCGATTCAGACCGCGGTCGGCGGCAATGCGCTCACCCAGGTTCTCAAGGGCGAGGCGCGCTACGATCTCACGCTGCGCTACCTTCCGCAATATCGCGATACGCAGGAAGCGATCGAGAACATTCGCCTGCTCTCGCCTTCCGGCGAACGCGTGTCGCTGGCGCAGCTCTGCAAAATCAAATTGACCGATGGTGCATCGGAAGTCTATCGCGAAGGCAATCGGCGCTATGTCGCCATCAAGTACAGCGTCCGCGGCCGTGACCTCGGCAGCACGGTGGAAGAGGCGATCAAGAAGGTCAACCAACAAGTCAAACTGCCCACCGGATACAGCATTGATTGGGAAGGCGAATACGAAAGCCAGAAGCGAGCCAACGCGCGCCTGCTGATCGTGCTCCCTATTACCATCCTGCTCATCTTCATCATCCTGTACACCATGTTCAAATCTTTCAAATGGGCGGCGTTGATTATGGCGACGGTCGCCATCGCACCCATTGGCGGTCTGCTGGCTCTTTGGTTCACCGGCACGAATTTCAGTGTTTCTTCCGGCGTCGGTTTTCTGGCGCTGTTCGGTGTGTCGGTGCAAACCGGAGTCATCATGCTGGAGTACATCAATCAGCTGCGAGCCCGGCGTTATTCCATCGAGGACGCCGCCGTCGAGGGCGCTGTCCTCAGACTGCGGCCCATCGTGATGACAATGCTGGTGGCGACTCTGGGACTGCTGCCCGCCGCTCTCTCTCATGCCATCGGTTCCGATTCTCAACGCCCCTTCGCGATCGTGATCGTCGGAGGCCTCATCGCCGCCCTCATCATGAGCGTCTTCCTGCTGCCCACGCTTTATGTGTGGGTCGCTCGCGAAACGGACGTGCTGCCCGCCGCTGAAGAAGGGTTCGAGGTGGGCGAGCATGTGGATTAGAAGGGAGTGGGTGATCGGGCCATCGGGTCATCTTAGGTCCGCTTTCTTAGATGGCTCGATCAACCGATGACCCGATCGGCCTGTTTCTTGCTTTTTGGGGATTCTTCCGCTAGATTTCATCTTTCCCTGATATAACGGACGGCAGACCGAGACTTGTCTCAGGAGTGTGGCGGATATGAAGCGGAGCTATATCGGGCTGGCGCTGGGCGCGCTGGTCGTGGTAGCGGCGTCGGTGGCTCTTCCGAGCTGCGGGTTTGATCGGAAGCTGGTGGCGATCACGATCACTCCTCCTGGAGCGAACATCACGGGCGAGGGCGTGGAAGTGGACTTTCAAGCTCTTGGAACCTACATCCATCCACCCGAAACCGATAACATTACAGATTCGGTGGTGTGGGCATCGGCGGCGCCGCAGATTGTCTCGATTGACGCGACGACGGGCGTTGCTGTGTCGGGAGCCGGCTGCGGCACCAACATCACCATCACGGCTACGGCGTACAGTAATCCGCAGGACAACTCCGGCAGCGTCGTCCAGGGCACGGCGTTGGTGAGCGTGGCCCCGCCGGCTGGGACGACCTGCCCGTAGCGGTCTTATTGATCTTCCAGCAGCTTGCCCAGCGTGGGCTTGTGCTTCTCGGCCTTCTTTTTCTTCCCCGGTACGAGACTCGACGGTTTAGGACTGCCGACGCGTTCGCGGGCCATTTCGCGGACGACCTTGGCGGCGGAGAAGACTTTTTTCTTGCGCTTGCGCGGCATGGCCGCATCTTCGCACATCCGGATGCACAAAAGTGCAATAATCTGAGGTTGGCGCGGAGTTCCAGCCTTTCGCAAAGATGCGCAGGGCAGGGAACGCCGCGCCGCGTTAGCCTAAAACCGAGGGCTTAATATTTTATGGATGAGCGCGAATTTTTCGACGAAAAGTCCGACAAAAAGCCGGCGAATTTAAGTTGTCCACATTGCCATCAGTCGGCGGAATATGAGATCCAGTGGCTGGTGCGCACCAAGAAGAAGAGTCTGCCGCCGCGGGCCGACGATCGCGACCGCGCCAAGTTCGCCAAGGCGCAGTCTTACATGCTGCGGCGCGACGATGTGATGATGTGCAAGAACGTGCGCTGCCGCAAGCGCTTCGAGATCACAAGCGTCCAGAGCGTGGCGTTTTTGGATTAGGGGAGAACGGTCGTTCGTCGTTAGTCGCTAGTCGTTCGCGGTTTCATATCCGATGGCAAGCGGTTGCCAACGACTAACGACGAACGACCAACGACGGGCAACGGGAGCCGATCCGTGAAGATTTTGGTTTGCATGAAACAGGTGCCGCAGAAAGACGCTCCGCTGAAGTTGAATGAAGCGGGGACGTGGATCCGCGAAGATGTTTCCTACGAGGTGAATGAACCCGATGCCTTCGCGCTCGAAGAGGCGTTGCGGCAAAAAGAAAAGCACACGGGCGAGGTGGTGGTCGTCACTGCCGGGCCGGCGCGCGCGTCGCAGGTGCTGCGCGAGGCGCTGGCGAAAGGCGCGGATCGGGCGATCCATCTCGAAGGCGATGCTTTTGTCGGGCTCGATGCCTACAACACGGCGCGAGCCATCGCGGCGGCCATCGTTATCGATCAGGGCAAGGACGACAAGTTTGACCTGATCTTTACCGGCCTGCAATCGGACGATTACGGATACGCGCAGACGGGCGTGATTCTGGCTGAGATTTTAGGATTGCCGCACGCGACCATCATCATGCAGATTGAGAAAACCGCCGCTGGCATTCGAGTGAAACGCGAACTGGAAGCCGGGTTCTTCCAGTTTGTCGACATGCCTCTGCCAGCGGTGCTGACGATCCAGTCGGGCATCAACAAGCTGCGCTATGCGACGCTGATCGGGATCAAACAGGCAAGAATGAAGCCGCTGCGCAAGGTGACGCTAGCGGAAGTGCATCCGGCCATGGCTGGAAATTTGCAGAAAATCGAAAAGCTTTACGTGCCGCAGAAATCGAAGAACACCGAGTTTCTGGAAGGCCCTCCCGCGGAAGTGGCAAAGAAGCTGGTGGAGAAGTTGAAGAATGAACTGCGCGTGATTTGAGGTCGCCGCGAGGGCTAGCCGCGGCAAGCCGCGTCTCTACCAAACATTTTTGTAGGGACGGGGCTTGCCCCGTCTCAGCACGCTGAGAACTGAGACCTAACACTTGGGACCTGACTTTTATGGCTGACACGATTCTGGTGATTGTTGAACAACGCGAAGGAAAACTGAACCGCGTCTCGTGGGAGACGATTGCCGCAGGGCAGGCGATTGCCGCTCAAACGGGATGGACGGTGGAGGCCGCTGTCGTTGGCTCGAACGCAGCTGCGATCACTGGCGAACTGGCGCAGAAGAAAGTCGCCAAAGTGTACGACATCGAGTCGCCCAGGCTCGAGCCCTACACTCCAGATGCGTTCGCCTATGCGTTGAAAGAATTCTTGCAGAAGCATCCAACGAAGCTCGTGTTGATGCCGCATACCTACCAGGTGCGCGATTTTGTGCCCAAGCTGGCGACGGCCTTGCAAACGACGGCTATTAGCGACGTGATCGGTTACAAGTATGAAGACGGGAAGCTGCTGTTCACGCGGCAAATGTTTCAGGGAAAGTTTGTCGCCGACGTGAGTTTCGCAGGCTCGGGGCCTTTCTTCGTAACTTTTCAGAACGGCTCATTCCGCGCGGATAAAGTCGAAGCCGGCGAAGCGCCAGCGCCGGTTGAGACGGTAAATGTCGATATTCCGGATGGCGTGGTGCGCAACCAGCCGCAGGAAGTTTTCAAAGAAGCCAAGCAGGCGGTCGACCTGACGCAAGCTGAGATTATCGTCTCGGTGGGGCGCGGCATCAAGGAGCAGAAAAATATCGAACTGGCCAAGCAGTTGGCCGATGCGCTGGGCGGCGAACTGGCGGCGTCGCGTCCGATCTGCGATAACGGATGGTTGCCCATGGACCGCCAGATCGGATCGTCGGGACAAACGGTCGCTCCGAAGCTCTATCTGGCGCTGGGAATCTCAGGCGCAATCCAGCATATTGTCGGCATGAAAGGTTCGCGGAGCATCGTGGCCATTAACAAAGATTCCGAGGCTCCAATTTTTGAGATTGCCGATTATGCGGTGGTCGGGAATTTGTTCGACATCGTGCCGCCGCTGATTGAGGAAGTGAAGAAGGCGAAGGCATAGGGTTTTAAGGTTTCAGAGTTTCAAGGTTTCAAGGCTCGTTCCGAATCAATCCCACCGACTGCATAGATGCGATGTTAAGCCTCATTCTTAAGCCTCATTCTCATTGACTTTGCGGACGCTCTCGCGGCATAGTGCTGCGAACGGGTCGTGATCATGAGCTACCATGACAGAAAATCGCCATCGCTTCTCGTAGCAGCACTAGCTTTTATAGCCGCGCTAGCCCTTCTGACTTTGGCCGGTTGCGCCAGCAGTGGCTCGGCGCCCCCTGCGATCAGTGTTACCGTCAGCCCGGCGACCGCCTCCCTGAACGTCGGCGGATCTCAGGCTTTCACGGTGACGGTTGCGAATGACTCTTCCAACTCGGGTGTGAACTGGAGCATCGGCACCGGCGTAGGCACGCTCGGCAGTGTGACCACGACGGGCGTAACCTATCTCGCACCTGCCGGGATCGGCGGGAACTCGCCGGTCACCGTCACGGTTACGGCCACCAGCATTAAGGATCCCAGCGTGTCGGGCTCGGCGATCATTACGCTGGCTCCTCCGTCCGCTCCGGCAAGCCAATGGGTCTTCTACAACTCCAGCGGTAACCTGACATATAAGACACTCGACGCACAGGGCGACAAGATCATGGACTTCTCCACCGCCGGATACGAGCAGGGTGCGGAGGCGATTCCCACGGCGCCGGTCGAGGCCACTGTCTCCCCATCTGGCGGAGACGATACCGCCAGCATTCAAGCCGCAATCGCCACGGTCTCTGCCATGACCTTGAATGCCGCGACCGGCCTGCGCGGCGCTGTCCTCCTCGAACCCGGCAGCTATACAGTAAGCAGTTCGCTGACCATCACCGCGAGCGGCGTCGTGCTCCGAGGCAGCGGAAGCGGCACTTCGCCCAGCAGCAACACTGTAATTACCATGACCGCCGCGGCCACGCCTTATCCACTAATCGTTCTGGGAACGAGCGGCAACGATCCCGCTTACATTGGCTCGCCCACGGCCATTACCGACGCCTATGTGCCCGCAGGCACGCTCACCGTCGACGTCGCCAGCGCCTCCGGACTTTCAGTAGGAACGAACGTCATCATCACCAGACCGGTGACCGCCGCGTGGGTGAGCTTCATGGGGATGACTGCGGCGGATTTAGGCACCACTTGCGGCGGTTCCCCTTGCAACTGGATCGACGTGGGCAGCGACGAGCTGAGAACGGATCGCACCATCACGGCAATCGACGGGAACCAGATCACGCTCGATGCGCCCATGACGGACTCTATCGACAGCACTTACTGCGGCGTCGACGGTGCCATGTTGCAGCCGTACACCTTCAGCGGACGCATCTCGCAGGTCGGCGTCGAGGACCTGAGCGTCATTGCGCCCGTGCCGCCCAATAACCTCGTGCCGCCGACCCCGACCTATCAGCTCGTCGTCACCTATTCCGTGCTCAACGCGTGGGCCCGCAACCTCACCGCGCAGGATACGCTGCAGAGCGTCGATATCGAGGACTACAGCAAACAGGTGACGGTGAGCAACGTCGCTATCACGCATACCGTCACCCAGACCGACGATGCAAAGTTCGAAGAGTTTTATATCGTGCGCGCAACCCAGGTGCTGATGGATACGGTGAGTGACGTTGCCGACAACATGTTCTTCTTTTCAACCAGCAGCGCGACGCAGGGTCCGAATGTCCTCCGCAATGGAACCTTCGAGGGCGATACCAGCATCGAACCCCATCAGCGCTGGGCAACCGGTTTGCTGGTGGAGAACACCACGGTGATGGCGATACCCGGATCGACGCAGGGAAACATCAACCTCCTGGACCGCGGCGACTACGGCACCGGACAGGGCTGGGCCATCGGTTGGGGAGTGGTGTGGAACTCGAGTGCGAATCAATTCACCATTCAGCAACCACCCGGTTCGGAGAACTGGTGCATAGGCTGCATGGGCACGCAGGAGACCACCGCAGCGCCCGGCGGTTCCACCGTGCTGCCCCAAGGCGCGATCGACTCGCCGGGAACCTACGTCTTCCCCTCGAGCCTTTATCAAGCGCAACTAACCCAGCGGCTCGGTGCGGGTGTAGTGGCGCAGTAGAAAGGCGACTGCAATATCGTGCCGCCGCTGATTGAGGAAGTGAAGAAGGCGAAAGCGTAAGGATCTGTGGGCGCTGGAAATCAAGCGTCGTCTGGTTCGAATTTAGCCGAGATCGAGAGCCCACTCATGGCAAAGTGCGCGAATGAGGGGGGCGCCCGCTTGTCTGGGGCACCCGGCGGACAAGAATGTCCACGCCACATTCTTCCTAAGAAGATTCTCGGAGTTTACGAGCCGGCCGCGAACCCGCCGAGTTTCGCCATGGTGAGTCGCAGGTATTTGTAGGGATTTACCGGGACATCGTTGATGCGGACTTCGTAGTGAAGATGCGGGCCGGTGGAGCGTCCGCTCAGACCGACGTAGCCGATGGTGTCGCCGCGCTGGATGGATTGTCCGGCGGTGACGGCGAAGCTGGAAAGATGGCCGTAGCGCGTGGTGATGCCGTGTCCGTGGTCGACCACGATCGCGCGTCCGTAGCCGCCCTGAAAGTCGGCGAAGGTCACGACGCCATCGGCCGGAGCGATCACGGGCGAGCCCACGCTCGCGGAAATATCGACGCCGGAGTGGAACGCGCCTTCTCCGTTAAAGGGATCGATGCGCTCGCCGAAGGAGCCGGTGATCTGGCCTTCGACTGGCCACAGGTTCGGAGCCGAATTGGCGCGGATCCAGTCCGCGGTGGTCGAGTTCTTGGTCAGGCCGAGTGAGATGCCGACGCTGGCCGCCCCGCTGAGCGCGGTGTGGCGCAATGCGTAAAGCTGGTCGAGCGAGGAGTGGACCTGCTCTTCCTGAATCTGCTCGGTGGAGGCGGTCACCATCGCCGGATTCGATTTAAGTCCGTAAAGTGCGGAAACCTCGCTGGCCAGCGAGCCTAGCGAAGCGACCTGAATGTCACGTTCCTTGGCAACTTGCTCCAGACGCGAATAGCGGTCTTTGAGCTGGGCTTGCTCGGTGCGAAGCTGGTTGTAGTGGGCGATCTTATTCAGCATCCGGGCATAAGAACTGGCGATGCCGGTAAGGCAGAGCGCGCCAATCGCCAACCCGGCCACCAGCACGTAGAGATACTGGACGGGGATGGAAATCTTGCGAAGCTGTCCCGCTTCGTCGCGAGCTACGAAAAATATGTAGAAACGTTTACGCAATATTTAACTTCCGCAAAGCAAATTTTGCTTCGGAAATCCTGCCAGAGCGAGAACCGTCACGCTCAGGCTCGGAATTCTGATTCCACCAGCCGCATCGGGAGCAGGCTGGCTCGTGCATCGAAACCACGGAACCAGGCAAGCCGAAATCCAGTTGGGCTGCAACCGACACGCGCTGCAGGTACTTGGTTCGGCGCAATTACTATGAACGGCGAGTTAAAGTTAGCAAACCTGATTCTCCCTGTCAACCTCACTAGGACCTTCTGGACGGTTACCAAGGCAGGTAATTAGTAGTGCCCAATCGGGCACGGTACCAGGGTAAGGGGGCCGGATGCCCCTACCATGCCGCCAGCCGCAGCCGCACCCGGCGTAGCGTGGGCGGGGTATAGTGAGGGTGATGCTGGTTAGCGAAAAGAAGCTGATTCAACAGATTCGGCGTTCTGCCCGCAGTGGCGAGTCGGTGGTAACGGGCATCGGCGATGACTGCGCGGTGCTGAGCGTCCCCCCTGGACACGAGTTACTGGTAACCACCGATTTCACCATCGAGAAGGTGCACTTCCGGCGCGAGTGGCACCGTCCAGAGCTGGTGGGACGGCGCTGCCTGACACGCGGGCTGAGCGATATCGCGGCGATGGGTGGGGAGCTGCTGGCGGCCTTTTTATCGCTGGCCGTCTCCAGCGACGTTTCCCAGAAGTGGGTGGACCGCTTTCTGAAGGGGCTGCTGGATCTGGCGGAAGAATTCAAGGTTCCGCTGGCCGGTGGAGATACGGCGCAGTCGGCGGGCGGGATTCAGGCAGACATCGTGGTGGTGGGTTCGGTGCCGAAGGGAAAGGCGGTGCTGCGATCAGGGGCAAAGCCGGGCGAGCAGATTTATGTGACCGGAGAGTTGGGCGGGTCGGCGGCAGCGCTGGCGCGGCTGGCGGAATCGAAGCCGGTGGGAGCGGAGTATTCCCGGCATTTTCGTCCGACGGCACGGGTGGCCGTGGGCCAGTGGCTGCGGCAGCGTGGAGTGGCTTCGGCGATGATCGATGTGAGCGACGGGCTTTCCACCGATCTCGAACACATCTGCCAGGAAAGCCACGTGGGCGCGGAGATCGAAGCGGAGGCGATTCCGCGGGCGCGGGTTGGGCGATCGAAAAAAGAGCTGGGGAAAAAGCCCGTCGCGCTCGAATTCGCGCTGCATGGTGGAGACGATTACGAACTGCTGTTTACGTCCGCGGCGGCGATCCCTGCGGAAGTGGCGGGAGTTCGAGTCACGCGGATCGGGCGGACCATGCAATCCGCGGGGATGCGATTGATTGGGGCGGATGGGAAGCAGCAGCCACTCGCGGCCAGAGGATGGGAACACTTCAAAGGGAATCGGTAATCGATGATCTGAGATTTTATCTGCCGCGCGGAGTATCACGCAGAGCCGTTCAGCGGCGGCGTTTACGCGCGCCGCCGATAGTAAATATTGAATTCAAATCCCGGATTTGGCGGGAAGATTTCGGCGATCTTGCGGAGCCGCTCGGCCATTGGAGTGGGCGCCAGCAGCGGATAGTCGCGCTCGCGAAGATCGTAGTAATCGACGTCGAGATAAAGCGAGAGCAGATAGATCGAAATCGCATCCGCGAAGCTGGCCGTAAGATAGTCGTTCTTGAATTTCTCGGCGTCCGGACCATGGGCGGTGGCGAACTTGCGTGCCTCCCATGCGTCGAGTGAGGTTTCGCCGCGCACCCCGGACTCCACTTGCTGCCAGGCCAGGTCGGCGAAATTCTGCGACACGCCGGCGCGGTCGACCAGCGCGTGCCCGACGTTGATGTAGAACTCGAAGGCCACCGAAAACTTGTCATCCATCAAGCGGGTCGAGATGAAGACGCACTGCGAGTCGCCAATACTCAGGTTGCGATGGCAAACCGCATTGTCGCTGAGCGCAACGTCGTAGCGGTCGGCAATCACCGTCTCCTCGCCCTGGGTCACGGTGAGCGGCACGAAATAGTACGCCTTGCGGCTGAGCGCGGCAGCCACTGGTACGGGCACTGCGGCAATCATGCGATCGAGATCGTTGTCGGCAATGGTAATCTCGCCCGAGCGGGCATAGCAGATGCCATTGGGCGCCTGTGAAACCGGACTGTTTTGCACGATCTCCGCGGGGCTGCGGACGATCGCGGAAGCGGCTTGCGACATGGAAGCATTGTAGCGCACAGCCGCGGGGGCGGCGGGCGGCGGGCCGCGATTCGCCAGTCGCGAGGGTCTGGAGGGATGGTGTAGCTTATGAGCATGGCGAAAACGAGTTCGGACGGCCCGCGCTGGATCGGCATTCCGGCACGTGTATTCGCGATGACGTTTCTGCTGACGCTGCTGTCGTTCGCGGTCGCGCTGCTGCTGAGCATTATGGGGACAGTGATCTACTCGCAGATGAAGCACGTCGCGCCCAACCTGGCGTTCGCGTACCGGCACATCGCGTTTCCCTTCGCGGTTACGGTGGGTGCGATCGTGCTGCTGCTGTCGCTGGCGATGGAAATTCGGAACTACCGCCAGCGCAAGGCGCTGGAGGGAATCGAGCGCGCGAGTTGAACATGAGAAAGTTGAACGCCGCTGAATTGAGCAAGGACGCTTTGAAGACAGCCGTGCCGCGCATTGCCATCCCGGTGCCGCATTCTGGGTTAGGCGCGTTCGTGCAGCGTTCGTTGCCGCAGTATGAAGCAGCCGTGCGCGGAGCCGGCGGAGAGCCGGTGCGCATCGCACTGGGTCGGACCCCGGCGCAGGTTATGCGGCAGATCGAGCGCTGCGACGCCGTTCTGCTGCCTGGCAGCCGCGCCGATATCGATCCGCGGAAGTATGGCGCGAAGCGGCACCGGAAAACCGCTGCGTCCGACCCGAAGCGGGATGCCACGGACAAGTTGCTGCTGCAGGACGCCTACGCCCGGCGCAAGCCCGTGTTGGGAGTGTGCTATGGACTGCAGTCGTTGAATGTGTTCTGCTCGGGATCGCTGGTGCAAGACATCGAGTCGGAGAACGCCGATTCGAAGATCAACCACAGCGCGGGACGGGCGGTCGTGAAAGCGCACACGGTAAAGATCGAGCCGGAATCGAAGCTGGCGGAAATTGTGGGCGCGAGCAAAACGATTGCCGTGAATTCTTCGCATCATCAGTCCGCCGACGCGGTGGGCGATGGGTTGCGCGTGGTGGCGCGTTGCGCCGAAGACGGAATCGTCGAAGCTCTGGAAGGAACCGCCCCCGGACATTTTGTGCTGGCAGTGCAGTGGCATCCGGAGCGGAGTGTGAACGATGGGCCGGAGGTGGCCGAGGCCGCGCACGCGATTTTCCGCGCGTTTGTCGAGGCGGCGAGAGCAAAGCACGCGGAGCTGGTGAAGCAGTTGCAGGAACACTTTACATAAAGTGTCATCGCGAACGCTTCAAACGCGCTGAGTCCCAATCGCCGATAGAACTTCGTCCAAATCCTCGATGTTCTTCGACCCTGCGCGCTTCAGCAGAACCACCACATTCGCAATGGCGGCGTTTTCGGTGCCCATGCCTTCCGGAGTTTTGGCTTTGATACCTACGCAGTCCGCGGGAATTCCGCATAACTCGGCGACGTGTTTGCGAATCGCGTCGGCGTGCGGGCCGATTTTTGGAGCGGATAGGATCAGCGTGAAATCCAGGTTCAAGAGTTCGTAGCCCGCGGACTTGACGCGCTGCAACGCCTCGCGCAGAAACAAGGCGGAGTCGGCGTCTTTCCATTGCGCGTCGGAGGGCGGGAACAGCGATCCGATGTCGGGGCCGGCGATCGCGCCGAGCAGCGCGTCGGTGATCGCGTGCAGCAGGACGTCGCCGTCGGAGTGACCGCCGAGACCCTTTTCGTGCGGCAAAGTCACGCCTCCGATTTTGAGTGGAATGCCGGGCTTGAACTCATGCGAGTCCCAACCGTAGCCGATGCGCATTTCAGGTTTCAAGATTTGATCCCGGATAAGAATTTGTAATTTTGTAATTGGGTAATTTGGCAATTTGAAAACCAAATCAAAATCGGTTACAAATCACAAAATTACGCGATTACAAAATTACAAAATTCCTTCGTGTTTCAGATAGAATTCGGCCAGTTCCATGTCCGCTGGCGTCGTGATTTTCATATTGCTGGGCGAGCCCATCACAACCGCGACCGGCAGGCCGGCGCGCTCGATCAGCGAAGCCTCGTCGGTGCCGAGGAAACCGTCGGCGATGGCATCATCAAAAGCCTTCTTCAGGATGCCGTAGCGAAAGCCTTGCGGAGTTTGCGCCATCACGATGCTGGCGCGCGGGATGGTGGCTTTGATGAGCGCGCCGTCCGCGGTACGTTCCACTTGTTTCACGGTGTCGACGGCGGGCCAGCCCGCGATGGCGGCTCCATGTTTGTGCGCGGCCTCGATCACATGGCTGATGATTTCGGGGGTGACGAACGGACGAACGGCATCGTGCACCAGGACGATGTCTTCCGGATTGGCGGCTGTACTGGCCAGAGCGCTGGCCACCGAGTCCTGGCGATGCTCGCCGCCTTCGACCAGTTGCAGGCGCTTGCCCAGGATTTCCGGGTACTGATTTTCGACCTGAACGCGAAAGCCGGCAATTTCGTCCTGGCGCAGGGCGACGATGATCTCGTAGACAGCAGGGACGGCGGCGAACTTTCGCAGGGTGTGAACAAGAATGGGGACGCCACCCAGCTCCTTGAACTGCTTGGTCGGCGCTTTGTTTCTGGACTTCGCGGTCGAGGGCGGAGCCATGCGCGTACCCAGTCCGGCCGCCGGAACCATGACGAAAACCTTCATACGGGCGATCAGTATAGTACAGGAAACGCCTAGTCGGCTGCCCGGTCGATCGCCGCCGGCGTGGGCTTCTTTGCCGGGTCGGCGGGCGTTCCACTGGTTCCTGGCGCCGGAGGTACGGGCACTGCGGGCGGCGACGAGGTTAACGCCGCCGCGGTTCCTTTGGCATCGTGGCGGCCCGTCACGCGCTCATCCCACTTGCCAAAGATCATCTTGCCCGCGGTGGTTTGCAAGACCGAGGTCACGGAGATGTCGATGGTCTTGCCGATCATTTTGCGCGCGTTGTCTACGACCACCATGGTGCCGTCGTCGAGATAGGCGACGCCCTGGTTGTACTCTTTTCCTTCCTTCAGGATGAATACCCGCATCACCTCGCCGGGCAGAACGATGGGCTTGAGCGAGTTGGCCAGTTCGTTGATATTGAGCACGGCCACACCCTGCAACTGGGCGACCTTGTTGAGATTGAAGTCGTTGGTGATGATCTTGCCTTCATAGAGCTTGGCCAGTTCGATCAGCTTCAAATCGACTTCGCGGACGCTGGGGAAGTCGTCTTCCACGATCTGGATGGTGACGGAAGCAGTCTTCTGGAGACGCTGCAGGATGTCGAGGCCGCGGCGTCCGCGATTGCGCTTGAGGGAGTCGGCGGAATCGGCCACCAGTTGCAATTCGCGAAGCACGAATTGCGGGATCACAATCAGGCCGTCGAGGAAACCAGTTTCGGCGATGTCGGCGATGCGGCCGTCAATAATGACGCTGGTGTCGAGGATCTTGAAGCTCTTCTTGCCCGACTTTTCGCCGCCGAAGATCCCGCCAAGCGCCGCCAGATTGAGCAGGTCGCCCTTGTTGGCGCCGACCGCCAATCCCACGTAGGCCATGACCATCATGACCATGATCTGCAGGAAACTCTGGGTCGGGCTGGCGGGGATGCTGTTGCGAATGACGAGGGCGAAAAGATACGCGCCGACGATGCCGAGCACGCTGCCGATGGCGGCCCCAATCAGGCGCTTCAGGCTCATCGCGCGCAACCTCCACTCGAACACGATGATGGCGGCGCCGATCAATAGACCGACGGCGGCAGCATAGTTTGAGGGCAGGCCAAACGGACGAATGAGAAAGCAGATGATACCGACGATGAGGACAAACAGAAAGCGAATAAGTAGGACGTCCACGAGTAAGACCTCTCTCGGGGAAGGCACCGCTCGCGATTCCCGCCCCCGCCGGCCGTCCAAGGCAAATGATATTAAGCCTTGCGCCAGCGTTCTAAGTTCACGGGGCTGTATGAAATGAATGCGCCCCGCGCCCGGTCCTAGCCGGGTTATTGCAAAAGTACGGGAGAAGTATATACCCGGCATGGGAAGGGAACCAGCGCTTAGCTCTTGCAGTGGAGACGGGGCAAACCCCGGTTCAAGATGTGAAAAAATTTACATCCCGTCGTAATTCGGGCCGCCGGCCCCCTCGGGTGGGACCCAGGTAATGATCTGATAAGGGTCCTGAATGTCGCAGGTCTTGCAGTGCACGCAGTTCGCGGGATTCAGGCTGATGCGCTTGCCATTCGGCGCGGCGGAATCGTCCACCATCTCGTAGACGTTGGCGGGACAGAAGTTCTGGCACGGGTTGCCGAATTCTTTCACGCAACGGTCGTTGCAAACGTCTGTGTCGTGAATCAGCAAGTGCGCCGGCTGATCCTCCTCGTGCTTGGTACCGGAATGATAGAGGTCGGTGAGTTTGTCGAAGGTGAGTTTGCCATCGCCCTTGGCGGGACCTAGCAGGTGTGCCTCAGGGCCGCCGTCGGCGGACAAATTGGCGAGCGGTTCCAGGTTTTCGTATCCCGCATGGGACGGCACGCGGTTGCGAAGGCCGCCGTCGAAAACCTCCTGCAGCACGGTGTTGAACATGCCGGCGACCATGCCATTCTTGAATCCCTGGTGGAAGTTGCGCACCGGCCAGAGTTCATCGTGAATCCAGCTGGTTTCGACGCGCCGCTGGAACTTGCCGAGCGTTGCCGCGGACGAATCGGATTTCACCAGCGCTTCGAACGCGGTCTCGGCCGCCAACATGCCGCTCTTGATCGCGAGATGAATTCCTTTCAGGCGCGCGGAATTCAGGAAACCCGCGGAGTCGCCAACAATCATCCATCCATTGCCGCCGAGCGGCGGCAGCGACCACCATCCGCCATAGGGAAGCGACTTGGCGCCATAGCGGATCATCTTGCCGCCGGCGAGCAACTTGGCAATCAAAGGATGCTGTTTGAACGCCTGCAGCACGTGCTGCGGATCTAGGCGCGGGTCGCGATAATCGAGTCCGGTGACGAAGCCGAGCGAGACGAGGTTGTCTTTCGAACCGTAGATCCACGCGCCACCGTATTCTTTCGTGGTCAGCGGATAACCCATGGTGTAGATAACTTCGCCTGCTTGGATGCGGTCGCGGCCCGGCGGTACTTCCCACAGCTCTTTCACGCCCACGCCGTAAGTCTGCGGGTTGCGGTCTTTCATCAGATCAAACTTCTCGATGAGTTGCTTGGTGAGCGATCCGCGCGTGCCCTCGGCGAGCACGACAACCTTCGCCTTGATGTCGTAGCCCGGCTCGAAATTCGATTTCTGCTGGTTCTGTTTGTCGACGCCCTTGTCGTCGGTGCGCACGCCGGTCACGCGATCGCCGTCTGCGTCGAAAATTAGCTCCGATCCAGCGAAGCCGGTGAAGATCGTGATGCCGGCTGCTTCGACTTTGCCCGCGAGCCACTTCACGAAGCGGTTGATGGAGATGACATAGTTGCCGTGATCCTGCAGCGGCGGAGGCGTGATGGGAAGCTGGTAATGGTCCTTGCGCGTGAGGAAATAGACAGCTTCCTTGTGGACTTGGGCGTCGAGCGGGGCTTCGTTTTCGAATCCCGGCAGCAGCTCCTTCATGGATCGCGGATCGAGGAGCGCGCCGGAAAGACAGTGCTGTCCGGCCTCGCGCGCTTTTTCGAGCACGTAAATATTCTCTTTGCTAAGCGGGGATTCGGGATGGCGCGCGTTGTGATCGTCGATTAACTGCGAAAGCCGCAGCGCACAGGCCATGCCCGCGGGTCCGCCGCCGACGATGACGACATCGGCGGGCATTTCGGGATGCTCGACGTTGGGAAGAGGCTTGCGGAAGATCAGCATGGGTCGGCCTTTGGCTGTTAGCTCTTAGCTCATGAAGCACGTTGCGTGCAGAAAGCTCTTTATCATACGGCAAAGAGGATGCGCGGCGGAAACCAGAAACTATCCAAACCAGAAACTATCGGCGATAGCGGAAACACTCGACCGCGTGGTCGTTGACCATTCCGGTGGCCTGCATGAAAGCGTAGCAGATGGTCGAGCCGATGAAGTTGAAGCCGCGTTTCTTCAGATCCTTGCTCATCGCGTCCGACTCGGTCGTGCGCGCCGGAATTTTCTTACCCAACCGCCAGGCGTTCACGCGCGGTTTGCCGCCGACAAACTGCCAGATGTAGCGGTCGAATGAACCGAACTCTCTTTGCACTGCGAGAAATGCCTTGGCGTTCCGTATCGCTGAAGCTATCTTCAACCGGTTGCGGACGATGCCCTCATCGCGCAGCAGTTGCTGCGTCTTTCGCTGGCCGTAGCGCGCAATCTTTTCCGGGTCGAAGCCGGCGAAGGCCGCGCGATAGTTTTCGCGCTTCCGCAGAATCGTGTCCCAGCTAAGGCCGGCTTGCGCGCCCTCCAGAATCAGGAACTCGAACAGCACACGGTCGTCATGTTGCGGAACGCCCCATTCGCGGTCGTGATAGAGAATCGAGAGCTCGTTGCTGGGCCAGGTGCAGCGAACAACATTTTTCTTGTGCGCTTTCACTGGAAACTCGTCATCCGATCAGGTGCCGGCAGAAAGCTTAAACCACAGGGTACACAGGGGTGCACGGGGGCTCCCAGGGATCAGAACTTCCCTGAGCCACGTCTGGTAAGCCACTTGTTGGCAAAGCGGCGAAGTCCGGCTACCCTTCACGCCGCTGGCTTGTCGGCGAGAACAGCGTCGATCATCAGCAACTCCTGGGCTGAGAATTTCAGGTTCTTCAGCGCGGCCACGTTGTCGTCCACTTGCGACACTTTGCTGGTGCCGACCAGCGCGCTGGTGACGCGCGGATCGCGCAGCACCCATGCAACCGCCATCTCTGCCAGCGTTTGCCCGCGCTGTTTGGCGATTTCATTGAGCGCGCGAACCTTGACCAACTTGTCTCCCCCAATGTCCTTCTTCTTCAGAAAGAAATCGCGCGCGGCGCGCGAGTCGCTGGGAATTCCGTTCAGATAGCGATCCGAGAGCAGTCCCTGCGCCAGCGGGCTGAAGACAATCGATCCCACGCCTTCTGTCCCCAGCACATCGAGCAATCCCTGCTCGGGATCGCGAACGAACATCGAATACTTCGGCTGATGAATGAGGCAGGGTGTTCCGAGGCCGCGCAAAATCTTGATCGCTTCCGCTGTCTGCTTCGCGTTATAAGACGAAATACCAACATAGAGCGCTCGGCCCGAGCGTACCGCGGTATCGAGCGCGCCCAGCGACTCTTCCATCGGCGTGTCGGGATCGGGCCGATGATGGTAGAAAATGTCGACATATTCGAGGCCCATGCGCTTCAGGCTCTGATCCAGGCTGGCCAGCATATATTTGCGCGAGCCCAGATCGCCGTAGGGGCCGGGCCACATATCCCAGCCGGCCTTCGTCGAAATGATCAGCTCGTCGCGGTGGGGAAGAAAATCTTTCTTGAAGATTTGTCCGAATGTTTCTTCCGCCGATCCGTAGGGAGGGCCGTAATTATTGGCGAGATCGAAATGCGTGACACCGAGATCGAAGGCTCGGCGCAGCATAGCGCGACAGTTTTCGAAATTATCCACGCCGCCGAAGTTGTGCCACAGCCCGAGCGAAACGGCGGGAAGTTTGATGCCGCTGCGCCCCGAGCGGCGATATTGCATGGAATCGTAACGCTTATCATTCGCAACGTACATTAGTGGCCCTCCTCGACCGAAAATCAGAGAAACATTATTCTACGAGGTCAGGCGGCGCTTTGCTTGCTCGGCGGAGCTGTTTGTCTCCGTTAAGGAAACTCTGATCAAGTGTCGGCAGAAAGCACACACCACAGGGTACACAGGGGTGCACGGAGGACCCCAGGCACTTAATCAGAACTTCCCTACGAGAATGTCTCAGCCCTTTCTCTTGTAAATGACAAGTTCGCGGCCCGGATGATGATGCCCGCGGGCTTCCTCACCCCAGTAGTAGTGCGATTCCGGCTCAGCCACTTCGATCATCCCGGCCTCTTCGAAGTTGCTGGAAAGGTAGCGATCCATCCAAGTGCGGAAGGCAACAACTTGCGGCGACCCGTGGCCGGACAGCCAAGACGCATAGATATTGACGAAGACGACGTACGCCGGCCGGTTGGCTTCGACTTCCTGCATCATTTGTTTCTGCATGTCGGGCCAGTACTTCTGGTCTTCCATCAGGCTGTAAGTGTAGATATAGCCGCTGGCGGAATGGCGATGCGCCTCAAAGTAAATCTCCGGCTCCGAGCCGAACACCATAATGGTGTCGTCCGCCGCGGTGTGCTGGCGCAGATACTCGGCAACCGGCAACGCCTCCGAAAATGGACTCGGGAAATAGAAGGAACGGCACGCTTGCAGCGCGGTCAGTTTGAAATAGACCTCCGCGTTACGGTGAATGGCAAGCCCCCATGCGGCGGCAAACACGATCACGGGGAAAACGTGAAGCCAGCGAGAAGTAAACTTCGCCGTGAGCAGGCGGGCGGCGGAAGCAACGGCAACCGCGATCAAGATGGCAACTGCGGGCAGCATCAGGATGAAATAGTGTTCCCTGAAGTGAAGGCCGGGACACACCGCGGCGCAGGAAAACACCGTCAGCCCGAAGACGAACACGGCATGGCGGCGGACGTCGGGATTCCAAAACGCCGTGGACAGGCCTAGGAGGGCGAGTATCCAGAGCCATCGGGTCATACGCAGCAGGTAAGCGGAGTTGGCCGTCAGTAGTTCCCAACCTATGCGCAAGGGCGCGGTGGCGTACTGACGCGCATAAGAAAAAGTCCAGAACCAGAAATTCTGGAAGACCCCAGCCCGGTAGAGGAAAATGCACATGAGTGCGAACGGCAGCGCGCCCGCGATTAGAAAGACGCCCATGTTCCTTGCCCACGGCGCCCATTCGCGCTTGTTCTTCGGCCAACATTGAACGGCCAGGTAGAGAAACGCAAAAGCGCCCAGCAAAATCCCGGGCTGCTTCATTAGGAAAGCGATGCCAAACGTCAGGCCGCTCCAGTAGAAGAGTGCCGGACGTCTCGTTTCTTCGGCTTGTAAGAGAAGGATTAGTCCGATGAGCGCCGCCAGCACCACGAAGTGTGTGGCGTGCGCCGCAAATCCAAACACGCCTTGGTGCGTGGAGAGCAAGGCGTAACTCGCGCCCGCTATGGTCCCAGCCAGTGTACCGAAGAGGCGCGCCGTAACCACGTAAAGCAGGACGATCGAGACCGCGTTGACGAGCAGGAGCCCAAGATGTATCCCGCGGCTCGTCTGCCCAAACGCCGCGAGGATCGCGGCATAAGCTGCATAAGTCCCCGGCAACTTCATGTTGTAGGCCAGTTGGTAGGGAGGAATGCCCTGCAGGATGAGTTGCCCGACATAGGCGTACTCGCCCTCATCGCGTTCCAAAGGCATGTCCGCCAGACGCCAGCGGACGGCTCCAAAGAAAACGATGACCGCCAACAAAACGACGAAATGCCAGCGAAAAAGGCGCCGCCACGGCAGGCCCCATTTATTCTCCGCGAACGGGTCGGACGCGATCTCTTCTTCCGCTGCCATGGGTTCAATGCGAAGTATGTCACACCTTAGCAACTCCGCTCAGCGGGAGCAAGCTGCCTACCCAGCGCTGAAGCGTTGGGCTAAGCTGGTTCGCCCCCGCCGGGGCTAGATCTTCCTGACGGCTGATGGCTGACAGCTGCCTATTCCACTGTCACCGACTTAGCCAAATTTCTCGGTTGATCTACGTCGCAGCCGCGGCGCACGGCGATGTGATAGGCCAGAAGTTGCAGCGGGACGATCTCCAGAATCGGCGACAGTTCGTCCGGAGCGGGCGGCACGAAGAGGACGTGATCCGCCTCCTCGCTGATCTCTTTGTCGCCTTCCGTGGCGAGGGCTATGACTATGCCGGAACGAGCTTTCACTTCTTTCAGGTTCGACATGGTTTTCTCGTAGCGCGTCATCGACTGCGGGCTGTTCACGTCGCGCGTGGCGATGATGACCACCGGCAGATTCTCGTCGATCAGCGCATTGGGGCCGTGCTTCATCTCGCCGGCCGGATAACCTTCGGCGTGAATGTAGGAAATTTCCTTGAGCTTGAGCGCGCCTTCGAGCGCGATGGGATAGTGAATGCCGCGTCCGAGGAAAAGGAAATCCTGGGCGCGGATATAAGTTTTCGCGAGCTCGTCGCAAGCCTCATCGTGGGTGAGAATCTGTTCCAGCTTGCCGGGTATGCGCATAAGATCTTGCACCGCCGCTTTGGCCTGTTCGGAGTTCATGGCGTCGCGCACTTGCGCGAGATACAAGGCGAATAAGTAAAGGGCGGTAAGTTGCCCGGTGAAAGCCTTGGTCGAAGCCACACCAATTTCCGGGCCGGCGTGGGTGTAGATGGTCCCCACGGCTTCGCGCGTAATCATGGAACCGACCACGTTGCAGATGGCCAACGTCTTCGAGCCTTTGGCCTTGGCTTCACGCTGGGCCGCGATGGTATCCGCGGTTTCACCAGACTGCGAAATCAAGAGCGTCATCGTGTCCGGCCCCAGGATCGGATCGCGATAGCGCCATTCGCTGGCGTAATCGACTTCGACCGGAACTCGGGCGAGATTTTCGATCATGAACTTGCCCGCGAGTCCGGCATGCCAACTGGTGCCGCAGGCGGCGATATTGATTTTCTGCAGCGCTTTGAACTCAGCTTCGCCGACCTGCATTTCGTCGAGAAAGATGGCGCCGGTGTCCTGCGAGACGCGGCCGAGAGTGGTGTCGCGAACGGTGCGGGGCTGCTCATAAATTTCCTTGAGCATGAAATGCTTGAAGCCGCCCTTCTCCGCCATGATCGGATCCCAGGTGATGCGCCGGGCTTTCCGCTCCAGCGGATTGCCGTCGAAATCGGTGACCCGCACGCCATCCGCGGTGATTACGGCAAGATCGCCATCGGCCAGGAAGAAAAGATCGCGGGTATGATCGAGGAGCGCGGGCACGTCGGAGGCTACGAAATATTCGTCCTTGCCGAGGCCGATTACGGCGGGCGGTCCATTGCGCGCGGCGACGATCTTGTTCGGTTCGTCAACCGCAATTACCACCAGCGCGAACACGCCGGTGAGTTCCTTGACGGTTTGGCGTACGGCTTCTTCGAGCAATGGGCGATGTCCGCTTTCAGCTTGCAGGTAGTGCTTCTCCACCAGGTGCGCGATGATTTCCGTGTCGGTTTCGGTGGTGAACTTGTGGCCTTCGGCGATCAGCTTCTTCTTCAGCGAGAGATAGTTTTCGACAATACCGTTGTGCACCACCACGATAGTGCCGGTGCAGTCGCGATGGGGATGGGCGTTCTCTTCGGTGGGGCGGCCATGCGTGGCCCAGCGGGTGTGTCCGATGCCGTAGGTGCCGTCCAGCGGCTTGAGGCGGATCACTTCTTCCAGATTGCGCAGCTTGCCTTCGGCGCGGCGGATCTGCAAGCCCTCGCTGCCTCCGGCCACCGCGATTCCGGCCGAGTCGTAGCCGCGATACTCCAGTTTTCTCAGGCCTTCAATGATGACGGGGACGACTTGCTTCTTGCCGACATATCCCACGATTCCGCACATTGGATTATTGGCTCCTTGACGAATGATTCGGTGGGGGACCGGGAATTCTTCGCGTAGAGACGTGGCTTGCCGCGTCTCTGGCCGCGTCCAAAGGAGACGGGGCAAGCCCCGTCTCTACACGTCTTCGAGGGAGAAGCGAAACTCTTCAATGACCGGGTTCGTCAGGACTTCGCGCGCGATCCGCTCTACTTCGGCTTGCGCTTCATCCTTGGAGATGCCGCCGTTGAGAGTAATTTCGAAATACTTTCCTTGCCTTACATCGCGCAGACTCTTATAGCCGATTTTCGTAAGGGCGCCGTGGATGGTCTTACCCTGCGGATCCAGAACGCTCTTCTTCAGTGACACGTAAACGTAGGCTTTCATTGACTTGAGAATTATACGTCAGGCGGCAGAGAACGGAACCGTGGTTTTCGTTATCGAGGGTATACGTTCGAGCCAATATCTTTGGAGGCGTCCGGATCGTAACCTATTTGAAAGATGCCAGTTGACGATCCAACTCCGCGCGCGCCTGCTCCAGCATCTGGCGATGGCGAGGATTGCTGGCCGCCTGCAGTTGTTGCGTGAGCCGCTGCCGGGAAAGAAGCAGACCCTCGTGCTTCCGGTTGCGTTGCTGTTGCTTGGGCGAAATCGGCGCGCGGACGGTCTGGCGCTGCTCTGACATTTCCTCTTGTTGCTGTTCCACGGACTTACTCTCCCAGCCGCGTGCCATAGGAGAGATCTTACCTTAGGGAAGGTCTGATTGAATCTTCCTGGGCTTCCGATTTGCTGTCTCTTATAGGCTCGCGAATCCCCCTGACACGACCTTTACAAAACTCCACTTAGCGTTTCAATTCTTCACCAATCTCTATACAACTTTCCCTCCTGGCGGCTGTTTACTTGGCTAGAGAGCTGATCCCGGCTCCCAATCGCCACTGGAACGGAAGGCTTCAGCCTTCAAACAGGAGGCACCTCAATGGCTCCAAATCATTGTCGTCTTCGTATCCTCTCGAACCTGTCTACCCTACAGAATTTAGCCAAAGCAAAAACCATCCAAGGCCTCGCCTTAACCATTTCGCTGCTCTTAGTCACGTCCGGTTTTGCGCAGCAATCCTCACCAACTACTCCGCAGCCGAATTCCCCAGACAGCTCTCAGGCAGCGGTCGCAGACTATAAAGCCACGGTGGCAATTCCCGCGGGGACGAGAGTTGCTCTCGTGCTCACGAGTTCGATCCAAACCAGATACATTCATCGCGGAGACGCCATCTATGCCCAAGTCACTTCACCTGTCATCTCGGGCAAAGAGGTTGTAATTCCCCCCGGGACATTCGTTCAAGGGAAAGTGGACAAGCTCGAACGCAAAGGCGGCCGCGGTGAACTGCATTTGCAATCCATGTCCATAACCTTCCCGGACGGCTATGTCGCTCCCATTTCCGGGCCTGTGGATTTGGAAACCGATGATGGCTACGCCCTGAAAGATCCCGGCAAAGGCCGGTTCGTCGGAGCGTTCGCCTTGCCTGCGGCCGGCGCGGGCCTGGGCGCGCTGATCGGCCACTCGGTCGCCAATTCGCAACCCACCACCATCACCAGCACTCTCCCGCCCGGCTGTACCGGACCGCCGCCGGGCTGCCTTACGTCGAGTGTGACCGCTCCTGGCAGCACAGCGAAAAGCACCATGATCGGCAGCGCGGTCGGCGCGACTGCCGGCATGATTGCATCGCTCGTCCTGCTCACCAGTTCGCACAATTTCTTCTTAGACGTAGGCTCACCCGTCGAGTTGGTGCTGCGCCAGCCCGTGTCCCTGGAGCAAGATCAGGTGGACGACGCAATCCGGCAATCCGAGCAACACCCAGTACCACCGCAGCCGATTGCCCAACGGCCACGACCCCTGCCACTACCGCCCAACGCCGATCCCGGTATCTGCTACACGCCAGGCACACCGGGCACTCCCGGCGTCGACATCCCAGGAACGCCGCCCATCGGTGACTCACCCGGAACTCCGGCCATCCATATTCCCGGCATCCCGGCGACTCCGCCTACGGCACACCCATGCCCGTGATTCGCAGATCGGCTGGGGTGGAGAAGGTCAGTTCGCTTTATAGGGGGCGCGGCGCAAGCCGCGTCCTCGAGCTCTCAGAGTTCGGCCTCCGCAATTGTGGCGTACGGTGCTGCGCTTCCTCTAGTTGTTGTTTTGCGAACGACTTACTCTCCCAGCCGCGTGCCATATGGGGAATCTCATGTTTAACTTTCTGGATGTTATCTCAAGAAACAACTTGCGTGTGACTTACAGACGGAGTAAAAATGTCTGTTCCGGAAGGCACAATTCCGGGAAAACGGTGCCGCAGAACCTGAGGGGGCTCCCCGACCGGGGGGAATTAGATTAGTTCCCAAGTAAAGGAACTGACGCCTGCGGCCACCGCAAGGTTGAACGGTAGTTCGCAGCTTGGCAAGCTGCGATAACCCCCAGTCCCTGCTCAAATCTGGCCGCCGACGCTATTGCACGCGGCAGGTGCGGGAGGTGTGTCTATGTCAGCAAGCGGAATCGCACTCGAGGGAGATGCCTCGCCTGAACGCGACCGGTATCGTTTGCTCCTCGAGGTCACCGACCGGGTCGCGCGGACCCAGAGCCTGCCCGAGGCGTTAAAGGAACTCGCCCCGCCGGTGCTGGATCTGACGGGAGGCGAATTGCTGAATCTCTCCCTCTACGATCCGCGCCGCGATTGCATGCGGACTCACTACTTCAAGAAGAACCAGGAAAGCGGAGAATTCGACGCTTTTCCGGTGGACGAAGCCGCGTGCGGATGGGCGTGGAAACATCAGCAGCCGATTACCATTCCCGATATCGAGCGCGAACAGCGCTTTCCCGGCTTCATGCCCATGTTACTCAATCACGGCGTGCGATCGTATACCGTGCTTCCCATCAGCACGCCTTCACGCCACTTTGGAGCACTGGGCCTGGGCAAGAGCGTTCCCGAGGCGCTAAAAAGCGAGGATGTGGAATTCCTTTCTCGCGTCGCGCTAGTGGGAGCGCTGGCGCTGGAGAAGGAGAGAGCGAACCACGCCTGTGAGGAACAGCAGAGCTTGGTTGCGATCAGCCGGGAACTGAGTTCGAGCCTGGAGTTGGAAAAGCTGTTGCCGGTCATTCTTAAAAGCGTTCGGAGCATCGCGCGCTACGAGCGAGCCATCCTGTGCCTGCTGGACGAAGATGGCAAGCACGTGCACCGCTATGGAGACGCTCTGGAATGGGAACCTTTCGTCAACCACGGAATTGCGATTCCGCTGGAGCAATCACTCTCGGCGCGCGCGATCCAGACGCGAAGCGTTGTATTCCTGACCGCAGCCGATTTGCACGGCATGAACGAATCCCTGGCAAGAGCCATGTATGAAAGCGGGGTCCGGTCGGTTTGCAGTGTGCCGCTGGTTGCGGGCAATCGGATCTGGGGAGCGCTGAATCCGAGCAGCATGATCGAGAATGCGTTCGGCACGCCTGAGGTTGAATACCTGCAGCAAGTCGCGAACCAAATCGCGGCTGCGCTCCAGAATGCGCACGCCTATCGTGAGATCGCGCAACTGAAGGAGCGCATCGCCCAGGAAAAGCGCTATTTAGAGTACGAGATCCGGAGCGCGAACCGGTCCGACGATATCGTGGGCAACAGTCCCGTCCTGAAACGAGTGCTGGACTATGCTGCCATCGTCGCAGACACGGATTCCACCGTCCTCATCAGCGGTGAAACCGGAACCGGCAAAGAACGCATCGCTCGGTTGGTGCACAGCCTGAGCCGGCGCAAGGAGCGCAACTTCATCAAGCTGAACTGCGCTGCCATTCCCACGGGACTGCTGGAGAGCGAATTATTCGGGCACGAAAAGGGAGCGTTCACCGGAGCGGTAAGCCAGAAGCTCGGCCGGCTGGAGTTGGCGGATAAAGGCACCCTGCTGCTCGACGAAGTGGGGGAAATTCCGCTGGAGTTGCAGCCCAAACTGCTGCGCGTTCTGCAGGACCAGGAGTTCGAGCGTCTGGGAGGCACGAAGACGATCCGGGTGGATGTAAGGCTGATCGCCGCCACCAATCGCGATCTGGTTCGCGCCGTCGAAGAAAAAGAATTCCGCGGAGATTTGTTCTACCGCTTGCACGTGTTTCCCCTGCATCTGCCGGCGTTGCGCGACCGGCGCGAGGACATCCCCATCCTGGTGCGCCATTTCGTGGAAAGATGCGCGGTCCGGTTGCACAAGCGGATTGACGTCATCCCCGATGAGGCTCTCGAAGCGATGATGAACTGGAGGTGGCCGGGAAACATCCGCGAGCTGGAAAATTTTATCGAGCGCTCGGTGATCCTGTCGGAAGGCAACCGGTTGAGCGCGCCGCTCGGCGAGTTGCGCGAGGAAATGGCACGGCCACCGGCTGGTTCCGAAGGTACCCTGCGCGACCGGGAACGCGAGCACATTATCGAAATTCTGCGTCAGACACGGGGCGCACTGTCGGGTCCGGCAGGCGCGGCGGCCCGGCTTGGACTCAAGCGGACTACTCTGCAGTACAAGATGCAGCGGCTGGGAATCTCCCGCACGGATTATCTGAACTAACGAATCGCCATTAAGCAACCATTGGACGAGAGCGCCACGATTTCACGCTAAAAGCGATCTCAGCGCGAGCGAGTTCAGTCGCGGCCCTGCCAGACTTCTACTTCCCGCGAATTACCGCTTTTGCAGTCGCGAGATTGTCGAACCGGTCGTAGGCGCGGACCACGACGACGTGGTCATTCGCGGTGTTCTCGGCCATGGGAGCGGGCGCAGCTTCGGGTTGCGGCACGGGCAAGCGAAAGTCGTAATCTTCCTTTTTTGAATCCGACAACTGGCCGACCGGCTCGACGAACTGCCAGTCGCCGCCATCCAGTGAATACTCCGCCCGCTTGATCGGCGAAAATGAATCGCTGGCGCGGAAGTGGACGTGAATTTGCTGTCCGATCTGCCTATCATCGAGCGTGACAGTCAGGTTGTCGATGACCGGAGCCGTGCTATCGACCTCGAAGCGCGCGCTGACACGCTCGGCGTAGAGGGCTTCTCCGGGCGAATGCGAAGGCGCATCGGAGGCGATGACCTTCACAGTGTAGCCGCCATCCGGCAGAAGACTGGCGTCGAAAGAATAATAGTGGTCGGAGAGATTGTTCTTCAGCAGCAGCCAGCGCGATTCGCCATCGCCGCGGTAGTACACCGTGTAGACGAGCTGGTCGTCGTTGTCGTCGTGCGCCATCCAGCGAATGCCGATCGAATCGCGGTCGCGCACCGCGGGAGGCGGAGGATCGAAACGCGGCTGGCCGGGAGCGGGCGGCTCGGTGCCGGTCACGTGGGGAATCGGCTGATAGCGGTATCCGGGCTGCACCGTGATTTCGTCAATTTCGGGGGCAACGTTCTTGGGCAGGTAGTTCAGCAAAACGTCGTCAACGCGAGGCGCGGGATTGCCGGCGTGGAGCACGGACTTCCATTGCACGAAGCGCGCTGGCGGAACTTTGAGTTGAGCGCCGGCTGCCAAGGCGAGATCAATGCGCGTCCAGCGGCTCCAGTCGCGGTCGGGATTGTCGACATTGCCGCTGCGCGCATAAAGTTCGACACTACCGGCGCTGCGGACCGTCGCGCGGCCCCACAGCGAAAAGATGTGTGCGTCGAAGACATCGCTTTCGTAGGTGCCTTCAGACTCGGGGCCGGGGCCGAGGAGAAAAATCTTCCCGAGGTTGCTGCCGGAGGCGTAGAGTCCTCCGCCGGGCGCGGCGGCGAAGGCGGTGATTTGGGTGACGCTGGCTTTGATCAGATCGGTGAAATCGTCAACGCCGTTAATGGCGAAAATGTGACCGCGATTGCCGGTGCCGGCGAGGAGGCGTCCGTGCTGATCGAAGCCGAGAGCGTAGACCAGATCTTCGTGGGAAGTCCACAGGCGCGATGGGGCGCCATCGGGCGCGATCCGATAGATTTCGGAGCCTCCGGTAGCGCCCACGCCGGGAGCGGGAAAGGGCTGCGTCATTATGGGCGCGGTGGGAGCTGCGGTGATGGTGATATTGCCGCCGGGCGCGAGCGGGTTCTGCGCTGGATTTGCGAGCATGATGCCCATTTGCGGGATCGCGGCTCCGGGGCGCTTCTCGCCTGCAGCGGCGGCGTAGATATTGCCTTCGCGGTCGATGGCAAGCGCGGTGATTTCTTTTTTGGGCGCGCTGTAGAGAACGAACGCTTCGCCATTCGGCGCAATGCGATAGACTAGCCCGCTGCCATCGGAGCCGGCAATCAAGTTTCCCTTGGGATCGAGCGCGAGCACGCGAATGTGGACTTCATCGCTTTTGAAAAAAAGCGAGTGCTGGCCGTCGGCGCTGACTTTGTAGATTTCGCCGTGATCGCCGGTCGCGACGTAAAGAGCGCCAGCATTGTCGAGAACGATATCCCAAATGTACTTGGAGCCGGGATCGAAATAGGTCGTCGAGGTCCATGATGTCTTCGCATCGGTCGTGGAAGCGGGCTTGGCGCCCTTCGCGGATTCGAGACGATACACTTTGCCGTCGGGCGCGGTCGCAGCATAAACTATGCCGTTTTTGTCGACGACCAGAGCCTGCACCTGCAATTCCTGCGGCTCGAATATGGTCGCGCTTTGACCATCGGGCGCAATGCGATAGACGCGCGCCGGAGATCCGGCAGCGGCGTAGATGTTGCCCGCGGAATCGGATGCGATCGACCAGATATAAGTCGAAGGAGTGGTGGCAAGCGCTTTGAAGGCCGGAGCGAGTTCGAGGCCGCCCTCACTGCGCAGGGCAATGCCTTTGGCCGTTCCCTTGGTTAGTTCGTCGAACTTGGATTGTTCCCAGGTGCGCGTGCCCTCGGCGAGAGCGAGTGCGGAAAGTGCGAAGGTGGAAAGAATAAGTGCCGATAGAAGTGCAAGCGTCTCACGAGCCAAAGTCATACCTCATAAGAATATTTGAATTGTCATCCCGAGCGAAGCGAGGGATCTGCATTTTGCGGCGAACTGCAGGTCCCTCGCTTCGCTCGGGATGACAAATTTCTGGTGGTGTGGACTATCACGCGGCGCGGTCGAGCCAGCTACTTGATGTTGATCGTCAGCATCTGCGCGCCGGAGACGACATAGTCGAGCGAATCGGTGGAAGCTTCGCTGACCGACGATTCGCCGAGCACGATCATGTCTTGCGTGCCGCGCATGTTGTCCATGACATTCATCACGGAAAGCGGGAGAGTGGGCATCACTTTGTCGGCAACCATGGCTTCGGGATCGGAGCCGAGCAGCGAAACATAGACGCGATCGTTGGCGCGCTCTTTGTTCAGCAGGGCGATGGTCGGCGCCAGGCCGAGTCCACGGTTCATCATCGGCGTGCCACGGCGCATGCGGTCGAGAGTGTCTCCGTCGCTCACCAGAATGCGCAGCGTTCCCTTCGAAGTGGAGGTCGGAATCCGTATCGGAATCTGGCGTACGAGCCGCTCGCCGCGATAGGGACGAATCACGGTCTCAACCGTGATCAGGCCGCCGGGACGAGCTTCGGTCACGTCGGTGCGCGCGGCTTCCAGTCGAGCGGAGCGGCGTTCGCGGACTAGATCGAAGTCGAGCTTCACGCCCTGAATGTCGGGAGCGTCGAAGGGATTGCTGTAGATGCGTCCAAAGCGATCGCCGATGGTGGCAGCGGCCAAAGCCGCGGCGGGTTGCCCGTTGTCTTGCGGGGCAAACATATTGCGCAGCGTGACGTCGGGATAGCCTTTTACTCTGAGTACGCCATTCATGCGGTATGTAATGTCCTCGCCGTATTCGTTGGTGCCGTGCAGCGCGTTGAAGACGGTGGCCATCATGGCTAATGGACTTAGCCGCGCGTTGTTGAGAATTTCGTAATGGAATTCTTTTGTTGAAGTCCCGTCTTTTCCTTGAACGTGTCCTTGAACGTGCATAGCGACAGTTACCAGAATCATCTTCGACTCGCGTCCCGGCACACCCATAATTCCGTTCTGGCGATCCTGCACGAACGCGCCGACCGTTTCGGTCGTGTTGACGATCTTGAATGCGTTCAGCGGCGAAGGCAGCGTGGCCAGCACCGTAGCCTTGGTCATCGGCAAATCCACTTCGCCAAACTGCAAGAGCGGATGTCCACAGGCGAGCAAGCGCTGCGGATCGACGTAAGTGACAGTGCAGGTGGCGGCAATATCCATATCGCCACGAACCAGCACGGCGCTGACGGCCGATC